>Ga0209502_10000105_pt1 | contig 89143 bp, 79 predicted proteins | sample ArcticOcean_MG_C_10_FD_187442 | JGI IMG/M metagenome (GOLD analysis project Ga0209502, IMG submission 187442) | Marine microbial communities from western Arctic Ocean - ArcticOcean_MG_CB11_90 (SPAdes) (version 2) | ecosystem: Environmental > Aquatic > Marine > Oceanic | place: Arctic Ocean... | reverse complement strand
GTTCAATTTTTTCAGACTTCGTTTGCGGCTTTGCGCTGACCACTGTAAACGTAATTGAAGGCACCTCGAAGGCACAAGGCAGCCAGGGGCACCCGTTTCAAGAGGTTTCTCCGAGACCTTCTTCAATCGTCACTTCCGACGTTCCGAGGCTGCTCACCTTTAAGTGAAGGCACCAAGGAACAGTTTCCCCACGGGTTTCTGCGAAGACCTTCTTTCGACACTTCCGACATTCCTGTCGGCCGCGCCCAGGGATTCGTTAATCCCGGGCACGCGGACCGCTCGCCGGCCTCGTTCCGGAAGATTAACCCTCCCGCGCGACGGGTAGGGTTTAAGGTGTGAGCAGGCTGCAACAGGGAAAGGAATATTATTCTTCTTCGCTTTTTTATGCCTTTTGTTTCGCGTGAAGCCACGGGTCGGCCCAACACTCGGCAATGACGCCAACGGCTGTCTCGCGGCTCGCGCCGCTGCTTCGCGGCGCGGCGCATCGCGTCGCTGCGCCTTCGCGACACGGCGTTGCATGTCCACCGCCGCGCGCGTGGTTCCGCCCCCCCTCGCGCGCCGCATCCCGCGCGCAAACCTCGGGCACGCGCGCGTCTTTGGGTGGCGAATTTGCCACGTCACCGTGGGTCGTACCGACGTGGGACGTGCGCGTGTTGTTCGACGGTGAGTGCCCTTTGTGCGTCCGGGAGGTGAATTTCTTGCGGGCCAAGGACAACGGGAGGGGCCGGCTCGATTTGGTGGACATCGCATCGCCTGCGTACGACCCGGGGGTTAACCGCGGGATCGATTTCGTTACCGCGATGGGGACGATTCACGGGATCAAAAAAGACGGGACCGTGCTCACCGGCGTCCCGGTTTTCGATGCCGCGTACTCGGCGGTGGGTCTCGGCTGGGTCTACGCGTTCACCAAAAATGAAACTGCAGCGAAAGTCGCCGGTACAATGTACGACTTCTGGGCGGCAAGAAGGCTGCAGGTCACGGGAAGGCCTTCGCTTACGCAGGTGCTGGAGGCTCGGTCGCGACGCGAGGCGGCGAACGGAGCCACCGCGTGCGCCGCGGAGGCGAAGACAGATGCGAAGAAAGAAAAGCAAGAAACTCGCAAGCCCGGGGTGGCGTCCGACGACGAGTTCGACGCGTTCCTGGCAAGAAACGTGACACGGCAAATCACCGTGGTGGACGCGCGGAACCCCGACTTTTTCGTGGAGCCGGATGACGAGCGCTTCGGCGGTCAGGAGGGAAGCGCGCCGATTGGCGACTGCGGCACTGAAAAGCGCCCGAACGCGATCAACGCGCCTTTCGACCGGGCCACGAAAAGTCTCCCCACGGAGTCGATCACAAAAAAGACAAACGGTGACCTCACATCGCCCATCATAACGCACTGCGGCGGCGGCGGCCGGGGACTGGCGGCGAAGATTTTTCTGGAGGGAAAGGGGTACACCAACGTGGTGAACGGGGGCGGGCCCGCCGTGAGCGCGCTTTGGGAAAAATTCGGCGAGAAGTAGCTTCCGTCTTGTATCAGTGTTTCGAATTGTCATAAATTCCCTCTATTTCATAAATACCCGGACGGGTACTAAGCCCTAAATAAACCGCGTGGTGCTTTTGACCATCACCGGCGCGAGTACCGCGTTTTCGTTCGCTACGCGTCGGCCCGCGCCAAACACTACGTTCGCGCCGGGACGCTCTGATTGGTTTCCAACTCCAACGTTCTTGAAATCGCCCGTAACCCGAGCGAGGTGCGGCTTTGGCGGCGCCGCGAACGCCCTCGCGTGCGCGCTCATCGCCGCGGCTTCCCTGAACCGCCGCCGCGCATCCACGGAAACGACACAAGGGTCGTTACTCGCGCCGTCCTCCAACCCGGAACTGCGGCCGGTTTTTGTATGCGCAAACAGTCGTTTCGGCGACGAACAAGCCGCGCCTCCGCGAAACGCGGCAGCCGGCTCCACGAAGGACGAGGGCGGTGATTTCGATTTGCGCATCTCCGATTGCGAAAACGCGGACGGCGCAGGCGCGGCGGGGGTTACCACCGTGTTTTTAGTGGGGGGGGGTTGTCCTCCTCCGTCGTTACCGTTGGCGCATCCCACAACAGAGACGTCAGTGACGGACTCGTCCACGTTTGACCCTGCGAAACTTTCGTCATCCATAGTCGCGGCCATCCGAGCGGTGCGCGCCACGGACAAACGCAGCGCCCTCGCGTTGGTATCCACGAACCGCTCCGCCGTTTCCGCCAGAGCGCGCGCTTTGTCGTACGCCCTTCGCCAGACACTGGTGGCGGCCGGCTTTGTTTGTGAAACAGCGCCACCGTTGTTCGTGTCGATCCGCCGCCGCACCGAAACGCGTCCTTTTCCCCGCTCCAAGTCGCTCTCCCCGTCCGTTTCGCTCGGGGTGGCGAAGTTTTCCTTCGCCCCAAACTCGCCCACCGATCCGAAAAGCGCACGCAGATTAGCGTTGCTGGTTTTCGTAAGCGCCTCCGCGGTGGCTCCGTGGTGGTTCGTGCCGCCGCAGCGCTCCAAGTCCCTGTTGTCCCGGTCGTCGCCAAGAAGCGACCCTCGCTCGTCGCCGCCCCCATCGCCGGTTCTTCGCGGCGGGTCCCGGTGCCGGACCAGCAGAATCGCAATAACCACAACCCCCGCGACGCCAACCACGGAGAGGGGGGCGAGCATCAGGGTCGCCACCGGGCGGTCATCACGCCTGGTGTTCGCGATGGCTTGCTGCACCGCATCTAGGGTCGTGTCAACACGCAGCGCTTCCTCATCCGCCGCCGCCGCCGCCGCGGCTTCAGCAGCCACCGCGGTTTCAGCAGCCGCCGTCGCGGTTTCCTGGTCAACCTCGACGCCGGTCTGTTTCGCCAACGAACTATTTGTTTCGCCGGTGGCGCGGTGCCTGCTGCGCTTACCGGTGTGCGTCGTGGCAGTGGTGGCAACAGAGAGCGGGTCTCCCACCACGCTCACTGGCGCCGGCGCCGGCACCGCGTCCGCGGGCGACAGGGCTTGCCACTTTTGAAACGCGCGGTCCGTTTCGGGAACGGACGCGGGAAGGTCCAAAAGAAACGCCTCCGAAAGACGCGCGTCCCCGGCGCGCGCGTGCTTGGCGATGTCCGAGACGTGAAGCTCAGTCGCGTCGCCGCCCGTCCACCCACGTTGAACCTGGGATTTTGTTAAATGCGTGGCGTGCGTATCGGCGTGCGCGTGCGTCTCCGTGGAGTCGCTCGGTCCGCGTTTGGCGCGCTCCGCGTGCGCCGATGCCGCGTGATGAGACGAACCGCGTTCGTCGCCCTTGCCCGCTTTCGCCACCACGCCGTCCAAACCGAGCGACCACGCCGCGTCGTCCGCTGCGGCGTCGAACGTCGCCACCTTGGCGGTTTTGGGAGTTTCGGAGTGGCGCCCGAGCGCCGCGTGCGCTCGCTCCCCAGAAACGCCGCGCTCTTCCACCGCGGCGCCTAGCGCGGCAGCGAGACGCGCGGTCACGGCGTCCAGGTCGTCGTCGGGCAAAGGGGCGGCGTAGGGGCTTTCCGTCACTCCTGGATCGCCGGTTTCCACGAGAAACGCGCCGACTCCCGCGCCGAAAGCGTCGGGACCGGGCGCCGCAGAGTCGTACGAATCGTCAAACGAAACCGGACCCGGCGCGAGCGTGTCTTCAAATGACCGATCGTCCACGGCTGGCGCGGGTGCGAACGCGAAGGACTCCGGTGTCCGCGTCTCCATAAACGCGTCGTCGATGTCGGTTGCGACGTCCCTGGCGGAAATCACGTCCCCGGCCTCCGCGCTTTCCACGAGTCCCTCCGCGTACTCCGCCAGAACCTCCGCGTTTGTGTCACCGGACACTGGCCCGAGCGCGTGACTCGCCGCGGTTAAAATCTCCGCCTTTTCGTCAGGCACCATGGAGGGAGATTCTGCGAAGACCCGAGAAGAAGAATCGTCGGACTCGGAAGAGTCGCGCGATGCTTCACCCGCCGAAGGCGCCTCCGCCGGGCGGAAATCCAAAGGCGCCTCCGCCTCGGCTTCCGGTTGTGATTCACCCCCCAACGCATCCGTTGATTCCGGCGCTTCCGCGTCGACCGATTCCGCCGTCACCGGTCCTCGCGCCTCACCCGGCGCCTCCACCTCACGCGCTCCCAGTCCCGCCTCGTTTCCAACTTCCAGGCTCGCCTCAAACTCCAAACGTCGCTGCGCTTCATCATGTTCAAACCGCGCGCGCCTTTCCTCCGTGGACGTAACCTCCGTGGCGCGTCGCGTTTCCTCCTGTTCAGCCGCGACGCGATTCGCCTCACCCGCCTGCGCCGCGATGGCGTCGTTACGGGACGACTCTTCCACGGCGAATCGAGCGTACTCGTCCTGTTGTTCCTCGTACGTCATTGCATCCGTGATTTTTGGTCCGCGCGTCTCGCCTTCCTCGACACCTCCACCCGCCGCCTCCCCGCCGACGTTGACGTTCGCGAGCACGTCTGCCGCCGCCGCCGACAATAAATCGTCTCCATCGCCCCCCTCGATTTCAGACCCCACGCCGGCTTCAAACGCGTACGTCGCGTCGTCGTCGTCGCCGCCGCCGTCGTCGGAGAGAGCGCCGCCGCTGGGTTCAAACAAATCGTCCAAGCCCCGGTCGGTTTCCGTGTCGTCGGCGTCACCGGCGCCGTCGCGTTTCACGTCGACGACCGCGTCGCCGATGACGTCCTCGAAATCAGCCTCAACCGCGTCGTTAATCGCGTCGGTCATGTCGTCGTCGTCGGAACGAACTCTGGTGTTGTCCTGTTTCGTTTGACGAGTTTCTTTTACCAACCCCGACCCTTCAAACATGGAAACCAACTCCTCCGCGCTGGCGGTTTCGATCGCGTCGTCTTCATCGTCTTGTTTCGACTTTTTCGTGGATCGTTTCTTTGACGATTTCTGCGACCTTTTGCGCTCGCGTTTCCTCGCTTCGTCATCCCCGGCCCTTTCCAGCGCGAACACCAAGTTGGCCGCGTCGTCATCAACCAGGTCATTCACGTTCACCGCTTTGGGGGCTTTGATTACTTGTTTACCAAGCGACGACGTCGCCGACGTCGACGCGACGCCCCAGGCGTCGTCGGCGTCTTTCTCGCGTCGCTTACCTTTGCTGGTGTGTTTCGAGTTGGTGTGTTTCTTCGACGAGCGTCCCAAGCCCGCAATCAAGCGGGTGTATGAATTCCGCGTCGTCGTTTCCGAGTCTTTGGTGTCACTCCCGCCGGCGTCGTCGCGCTCGAACGCGGGGAGCGAAAACGAGTTCGCTTTTTCATTTGCCGACCCCAGGTTCGCAAGACCAACCTCGGACGAATTCGTCGCCACTGCCGTCGCGCCCGCGATCACAAGCGCGCCGACTGCGAAACTCGCCACGACCCGGTGGGTCACCGTCCACGGCCGAGACGCGCGTTGTCGCGACGTCCCAAGGCCAACCGCCGCCTGCGTTCGCGAGAGACGATGAGATCGTTGTTGGAAAATTGAGAAGGTGAGCGTCACGCCGGCGGGGTCGGGTTGCGCGGTAACACGGGTGTGGGGGGCGGTCGGGGGCGGTTCCCCTTGGTGCTTGGGAAACACACGCGCGCGCGAACGTGTTTTCCATGCACTCGATGGAGCTCCCGGCGGGGTCCGAAGCGCGTGAGCTTCAACGGAAAGCCAGCCTAGGCCGCTGAAAAGCCACGACTTCGAATGGTATTCAGATCGTGCGATGGGAAACGGGGTGCGCGGTCTGGTTTCACGCACCGTCTCCGTCTCCGACCCATCGCCGAACCGCGGAGGGGCACTCTGGTACCCCATCGCGCACAGCGCACGTGGCGTGGAATCCTCTCGCGTGGCACAGTATGCCATCGGGGCTTCACATTCACGAGGCTTTCTTCACCTTGTAGTGGGTGTTACGGTGTTTCACGCTTTTCCCCTTATTTTCAGTTTTCAGCTTTTGGCCTTTTGCTGCTTTTCACGCAAAGTTGGCGCCGTGGCCCCTGATGCACCCATGCGAGTCCCATTCCGATGGAGGGCGACGAGACAATCGGATGTGGGGGAGGGTTAAAACTCTTCGAAATGGTCCATACAATCTCCCCGATTCAATCTTCCCTCCCGCCTCGACGAATCAAGCCGCGCGTGTTGGCAAAACGAAAGGATTTCCCTTTTCACGAGCCTATCACGAGCCGTTTTGCGAGTGGCGTTTTGGGCTTTCCTTCTCGGCGCATCCACCCTCTCCTCATTCCCGCACACCCAACCCCCACACCACATCACATCCTAAACTCCAACATGGCCTGCATTGCCTCCACCTTCACCGGCTCCGTCGCCGCCCTCAAGGCGTCCAAGGTCACGGTACGTGCCGCGCGCGTTACCCCGCGTCTTTCTCCGCGCGTTCGCGATGCTTTTGGGGTACGGGAAATCGCGCCATCGCGATTTCTCGATGGCCGTTCGACATCGGCCGTGCCTCCTGTCGAGCGCGCGCCTCGTGTTTCGCTTCTCGGCACCGACGCGACCTGCCTTGAACTCGATGTTCACCGGCGGATTTCGCGTTTAGGGCCGTGTACCACCGATGGCGACCTCACGCCGCCGACGATTGGCACGGGAAATATCCCGCGATCGCGCGTTTTTCCGACACGCGCGACCTTCTTCCGGAAGCCTTCGTTATCTAACCTCCCCGACCCCCCCCCCCCCCCCCAACACAGACCAAGTCCGTCTCCACCATGATCAAGGCTGACATCTACCCCGAATTCGGCACCTACCCCGGCGGCGGCGAGTCCCCCATCATCCCCTTCGGCTCCGAAAAGAACGCCGAGCGCGAAGTCATCCACGGCCGCTGGGCCATGCTTGGCGTGACCGGCGCCTGGGCCGCCGAGAACGGCACCGGCATCCCCTGGTTCACCGCGGGTACCCTGTGCACCCCCGATGACTGCACCGCCGTCGCGGACAAGTTCCCCGGCGCCGTCGCGCCCCTCGCCCCCGAAGGCTCGGGCTACCCCAGCTTCTGGGCCGTCCTCGCCATCGAGGTCGTCCTCGTCGGCCTCGCCGAGGCGTACCGCACCGGCCTCTCCGACCCCGCCTTCGACGAACTCACCGTCGGCGACGTGTCCCCCGGTGGCCGCTTCGACCCCCTCGGCCTCGCCGAGTCCGGTGACCTCGAGGAACTCAAGATCAAGGAGCTCAAGCACTGCCGTCTCTCCATGTTCGCGTGGTTGGGCTGCATCTCGCAAGGCCTCGCCACCCAGGAAGGGCCCATTGCCAACTGGCAGGCGCACGTCGCGGACCCCGTCCACGCCAACGTCCTGACCAACGCGGCCTCCGGCTTCGGCTTCTACTAAGCCACGCGCCCCCACGGGTGCGCTGCTTCAGTAAAGTTCTGGACACGACATAAAGATAAAGGATGGTTTTAGATCGAAGCTCCTTTGAAATAAAATCTGGTGAAAAACAAACAAAAAACTCGACCTCGCGCGCACTCACGATTAGATTTGATCAATCCCGTCTCGACGCGCGCCCGCTTGATTCGAAACAAACCAGGTCCGGCACAAAAAGAAAGCGGTTCCGACAGTAGTAGTAGTACTAGTAGTATGCATATTTAGCTTTTATATTTCAAACAAAACGGGTTAGTCCAGAAACCTCCTGTCTTCCCACACCGCCCACCCGTCCCCCGAGGCTTTGCACGTCCACTTCGTGCCCCCCACCCTCTCTCGGTTCGGGGACCAGTCCCCAGGCCCGAGTTTCACGCACAGGCTCGGTTTGGAGCCGTCGACTTCGCTGCAGGCTTGCCGGTCCACGATTTGCCTCGGCTGCCCGATCCGAGCGGCGTAGCAACCATCCTCGGCTTTCGTGATGTACACCGCGGCGTCGCACCCGATTTTTAAACGTTTCCGCACTTCCATCAGCGATTGAATATCTTCCCTCAACTCGGGGTCTTTCCAGTGGTCGTAAAACACCGTGGGGGTTCCGGGGTGCGTCAAGATGTACGCGTACCCCTCCGCCAAGCGGTCAACTGGGAACGGCCAGTGCTGCAACGTGCTTCCCGTGTCGTGGTTCTCGATGAACGTCACCGCGTGCGTGGGCCACTTGCCGCAGAACCCGGCGGGGTGCCCGTCGCTCCCTTGCAAACGCCAGTACTCCCGGTTCCGCAGCGCTTCTTGAAGAATCCCCTTGGTGGTGAAGTCAAACGCGGCGGTGCTACCGCCCGTGCTGGCGCACCAGTCAAACGTGCTTTGCCGGTGCGAATCCTGGTTGTACTCCAGGTTCCCGCCGTTGTAGTTGCACGCGACCCAGTGCTCGCCCACGGAGACGTACGGCTTGGTGTCACCGACGTACTCCCCCGTGAAGTTCCCGCCGTACCCCTTCACGAAATCGAACCGCCATCCCCCGAACCCGATGTCGTTTTTCATCCAGTGCAGCCACTGTTTCAGATCGTTGCGCACCCAGTCCTTGGTGTGATCGACGTTCGGAGCGGGGCCGTAGTCCTCGCCCGTGCCGCCGCACCCCCGGCCGCCAAACTCGGGGTTGTCCGTCGTAATAGCCTGCTGGTCCCAGGCCATTTTCCCAGTGAACAGGTTCCACCGCCCGTCCTCGCCTTGTTTATCCGCGCACCGGTGGTTAATCACGATGTCCGCCACGGGGCAAACGCCGTTTTGCTTCATCGCGTTGACGCACCGCTTCAGGTCCTCCACGTTGCCGTAAAAGCTGTTCAGGTTGTACAAGTCTCTCGGCAGGTAACCCTGATCGCTCACCGAGTCCGTTGGCGGGGGAAGCCACACCGCGGTGAACCCCGCGTTCGCGATCTCGCCCGCTTCGTCGGAAATGACGTTGAACCACTTTTTGTGCGAGTTGCACGATTCCCAGTTGAACCCTTGCAGCATGATTTCCTGGCCGGTACCCATGGGGGTTTGGGGGGGCGGTATGTCGAAATCAAGCGGTGCGGGGGCGGGGTCGTACCCCTCGTCGCCTTCGTCCATTGAGGGTAAGTCGAACGTCGACGAGGCGGGGATGAACTCGGGCGCCGGGGCGCGCTCGGGTGGGGTCCAGGTTTCGTAAGGCCGAGGCGTGGGGGGTTCGTACGGCCGCGGGGCAGGGGCTTCGTACGGACGCGCTTCAGGCCACGCCGGTAACGGCGGTGCCTCCACCCGCGCAGTAATGGGCGGGAGGTAGGCCCCGATCAACGGCTCTTCCGGCTCCTCGGGCAAGCCCGCCATACGCGCGCGCAGGCTGTCCCTTTGTTTCAGCATCGACTGCATGGAAGCCATCGTCCGCGCCAACGTCTCCTGCGCCTCCAACCGCGGTTGTTGCAGCGCGTCCATCACCCTTTGGTCCGTGGTTTCCGCGCGTTGGCGCTCAAGCTGCACGAACTCAGCCGCCGCGGTGGCCATCTCCGCGGCCGCGACTCTTAGGCGCGCGGATAACACGGCGGCCGGGTCGGCGGAGTTGGAGGATTTCAGTTGTGCGTCGTACGAAGGCACTTCGTGACTCGGAGTCTGTTGAACCGGCTCCGCGCTGGACGTCCAGTCGTACGCGGAGCCGCTGTCGGATGACACGCTTGAAGCACTGTCACCGGCCGACGTGTTCCAGTCAAACGAAGGCGGCGTCGCGGGCGGCGGCGCCGAAGCGAACCGTTCACCGATGCCGTGCTTCTCGAAGGATTCGCCGTATGAAAGCGGCTCCGTCGGCGGTGGCGGCGGTTCCTCGAAAAAACGCGCGTCAGGCACGCTCGGGCCGTGAGGCACGTTTCCGATGTCCATTGTCTGGTGGTTCACTGACCCGTATGAAGCGTACGTGCTCGGGTCGAACAGGGATGACCCCGAGTTGTTCGCGAAGAAGCCGCCGCCGCCGCCGTTAGCGTTAGATTCGTAACTCTTCTCGAACGCCGCTCTGCTTTGCTTGTGTTCGTCGTACCCCCCTCCGCTCGTGTGATGCCCGGGACCCCCGATGAAACCCGCGTTCATCGCAGCCGTTATGAGGTTGTCCTCGCCGCTGGGTGCCATCCCGAGCGCGCGCTCCATGTGCGCGACGAGCGCGGCGTGCTGTTGCTCCGGCACCGGACCGGCGCGCTGGGTCTGGACGTAAAAAAGGTCGTCGACGTCGCTTGAATCCGCATCCGTCCTGATGAACGTGCTCACGATCTGCAAGCCGAAGCTCGAGATCGCGATCGTTAGCGACGCGAGCTGCCCCGTCCGGTCGAAGCCCGAACACCGCACCAGCGACGTGTCCTGGTCGTGACGGTTTTGAACGCTGATTTTAGCGTTCACGTTTTGCGCCCCACCCGCGTACGTCTCGACCCTGGGGCCGTCGTAAATCGCCCGAGGCGTGGTGGCGTCCTTCCCAGTGTCCACGAACGGTTTATGCCGGGAGGACAGCGGCTTTCCGCGGGACGGCGCGCCGGGCACGCCAGAGGGTTTCGTCTGCCCGTTCCCCACGCCGCCTCGCCTCGGTCCCCGGGACGCCGCGCCGTTGGCTGAAATCGACGAAGCGCGAACAGTCGCGGCGGTGGTCTGTTTTTGGGTGGGAGAGGGGAGCGGATGACGTTAGTGTCGGTGGTCGATCGCGGCGGAACTATAGGAAGAACGGTCACCAGGCAATGTCACGCGCGGTCCAGTCGACGCCTCGTCAATCGTGGAACCTCGTTGGGGCGTGGTTTGTGTGGATAGAAAAGTGCTTCATGGGCGTGGGGATCCGGCCGGCGCGCGCGTCTTCGCACGTACCGTTCCACACGCGTGCGCAACCCCGAAACCCGACATCACACAAGGTCCCCTCGTTCCCCGGTCCGCGACGGCAAAATCGCCGCCGTAGTGCGCTTCTCTTCGCGCGTCGACCGCGCGGGAATGAGGAGCGCGTCCTGAGCTTTCAGGTTTTTACGCACAGAAAAGTGCCCGCGAAAACGCAAATCGACGAGTTCCAAACCCTCGGGAGGTCGTTGATTTCGTGTGTGCAACCAGGAGGCGGCGCAGCGCTTTGTTGCCCAACTAATTTGCCCGTACGTGATCGTCGCAACAGGAAACGTCGTCCCCTTTTGCACCCATGCGAATCAAGGACGAGCGCCAGAGTGCTCTGCGCTGACTTCTGGAAAACAAGATGTGTGTCAAATAACAACAGGTGGACGCCCGCGAAGCCGTCACTTCACCCCCGAGCGACACCCGTCCCTCGCGCTTCCGTGACTTTCTTCGGACCGCACAAAAGGTGCGCCTCCGCGGTTGCTTTCGCGTGTACACCACACACCTGGGTCACCGCGCGCGGTTTCCGGCGCGGAGATCTCCGGATGTTTCACGCCGTTCAAAGATTCGGAGCGCGCAGAAGTTCCTAAACCGAAGCGTCGTCCCTTCCCTGACGACCCCCCCCCTGCCCCCCTCCCCCTACCTAGACAGACATCATGGCTGATGAAGGCGAGGTTTCCGCGCTCGTGTGCGACAACGGCTCCGGCATGGTCAAGGTACGAACGCGATCGCGTGGCCCGACACGCGCCCCTCGGAGGCCCTTTCTGCGTAAAGTGTGCCAACGCGCTGGTTTTGGAGCACCCAACGGGTGGGTTGGAAGCACATGTGCTTTGACGTGACAAGCGCCGAAGAACACGTCGGAAGAACCCGCACCGTGTCTGGTTAGGTCGACTATGGATGTTCAAACGAAAGACCCTACACGATCGCGACGAAACAAACGCACGGACGCGACACACACGTCCGCGACACCACACGCGCTCGAGATCGACCACGCAACATGCGCTGACTTTTTAACTCCCAAAACTCAAAAATTCCCAAAAACAACCAGGCTGGTTTCGCGGGCGACGACGCCCCGCGCGCGGTGTTCCCCAGCATCGTGGGCCGCCCTCGGCACCAAGGCGTTATGGTGGGTATGGGGCAGAAGGACGCGTATGTTGGGGATGAGGCGCAGTCCAAGCGAGGGATTCTTACCCTGAAGTACCCCATCGAACACGGAATCGTGACGAACTGGGACGACATGGAGAAGGTACGTGTTTACCGTGCCCCGGGCGGTCGACCACACTACCCGTAACATTTACTGGCGTACTGGCAACGTAATGCAGGAACCCACACTCGAAAAACTCGCGACTGACTTTTTTCTTTCCCAACAAGATCTGGCACCACACGTTTTACAACGAGCTCCGCGTCGCGCCGGAGGAACACCCCGTGCTTCTCACGGAAGCCCCGATGAACCCCAAAGCGAACCGCGAAAAGATGTGCCAGATCATGTTCGAAACCTTCAACGTCCCGGCGATGTACGTCGCGATTCAGGCCGTGCTTTCCCTGTACGCCTCCGGCCGAACCACCGGCATCGTGTTGGACTGCGGCGACGGCGTGTCGCACACCGTGCCCATCTACGAAGGCTACGCCTTGCCGCACGCGATTCTTCGCCTGGACCTCGCCGGCCGCGACCTGACCGATTACCTGTGCAAGATCCTAACCGAACGAGGGTACTCGTTCACCACGTCCGCGGAACGGGAGATCGTGCGGGACATCAAAGAAAAGCTGGCGTACGTGGCGCTTGATTTCGAAAACGAGATGAGCGTCGCGAACGGGTCGTCTTCCCTGGAAAAGTCCTACGAGCTCCCCGACGGCCAGGTCATCGCCATCGCGGACGAGCGGTTCCGGTGCCCCGAGGTTCTTTTCAACCCCAGCATCATCGGCATGGAAGCGGTTGGCATTCACGAAACCACGTACAACTCAATCATGAAGTGCGACGTTGATATTCGTAAAGACTTGTACTCCAACATCGTGCTTTCAGGCGGCACCACCATGTTCCCCGGCATCGCGGACCGCATGTCCAAGGAAATCACTGCCCTGGCGCCGTCCTCGATGAAGATCAAGGTCGTGGCGCCCCCCGAGCGCAAGTACAGCGTCTGGATCGGCGGGTCAATTCTCGCCTCCCTGTCAACGTTCCAGCAAATGTGGATCGCCAAGAGCGAGTACGACGAAAGCGGGCCGTCCATCGTGCACCGCAAGTGCTTCTGATGGGGTAGTGTCGACTTGTCGGGCGGAGGTGGAACGGGTGTGCACGGAGAGGGAATTAGTGTCTTTACAGAGAGGGAATTAGTGTCTACGGAGAGGAAATAAAACGATAAATTGCGCGTGTCGCCGGGTTTACCAGAGTGTTGTTATGACAACTGTTCACACAACCCTCTCCTCTCTACGCTCTCAACTCAATTCAAATCATGCTCATCACACAAATCACGACGAAACAAAAAGGCATCACATCCCTTCGCTCAACTCCTTGACCTCCTCCATGGTGATTGTCTTTTCGTCCCCCGCGAAGTCGTTGTCCTCGGTGAGGAACAGCATGCAGTGGCACTCCTTTCGTTCCCGCATTGGTACGCAAGGGCAGTTCCAAAAACCGCTCGCCACCTCGGCTTCTTTGTCGTCGTAGTGACGGCACGGACAAAGCGGCGCGCCCAAAGTGTCTTTGTGCTCGGCGAGGCCCTGTGAATGGGAAAGAAAAAGGTCAGTCTTTTGTTCGGTGTACTTCGTGATGTGTACGAGCAAACAGTCGGGCGTACGGGGGGGCTCCACAGTCAGACACTTGTGTTGTGTGCAATCCGCGAAACAGGGAAGGCCGTGGGATGGGAAAGGGGAGAGTAGTGCGTGGTACTTGCGTACTTGTGCTCCACGCGGCGCATCAAACGCCGCGTCGGGATTCGGGAAAGCCCCGAGACGTACCTGAATAACAACCGCCGTGACGCTCTTATCAACGCAGAAGTTCGTCCCGCTGGACTTGGCGTATTGCTCGGAGAACTTACGCATGATCTCTAGGTTCTTTTCGGAAGCTGAACAGGTTATTAAAAAAAAATAGGGGAGAGAAGGTCAGCCAGCGTCTGTCTCGACGCAGATGGGTTTGTTTTTGAAGCCAATCTCCTTTCCCTTTACACGGGCGCTTCGGGTCGGACCGGTTCGTCACTGCCGAGCGCATCCATCTTTGCGTTTCGGGGACGCGTCGATACGGACGTGATTCGTGGTGTGTGGTACGAACGTTCCGTGCCCTCAATCGGCTGATTCAAACTGTCGCGACCTGCGGACCTGACGTACCTTCGGCGGTCACGCGCAGGGTCGCGCCTCGAGTGGGCGCGATGACCCTGACGCGCGCGGATGTTCGAATCGCTTGGCCTCGTAAAGCGGAGGCCTGGCCGAGGCGCGCGGCACTCGCGACGGTGCATGTGGATGTCACGGCGGACATTGCGAACGAACGACGGCTCGAGTGCGTGAATGCGCGGGATGCGTTCGGCGGCGTGACGACGGGGGTCGAGCGCGCGCGATGGTGACGAGTCCTATGCTGACAAAGCACAGCAGGTTTCGTCATAGCGGATTTGGTTCGCTACGCGGCGTCTCCGAAGCCGTGCAGGGTTTCATCGAGTATTCACGAGCCTGATCGTGGAAACGTGGTCAAACAAAACAAATCCCGATGCTGATTTCAGGCAGTTTGACCGAGCGATTGACCGATCATTTCAGATAGTCGTGGCTTTCACGCGAACGGCGCACTTCACGCCGCACGCGCGCCAGACTCCCCACCACCACCATGTCCCCCAAAACCGTCCGCACCAGCCCGCGCCTCGCCCCCGCCGAGGGAACCCCGGCCAAGGTACGCGTCGATGTCGCGCGCGCGCGACTTCTTCTTGACGCGCGTCGTCGGGGCGTCGGGGTTCTTTCCACAAGGACCGGCGCTTTCCCGCGCTCGGCGGTGACGCCCCTTCTACGATCGCGCGCGTGTTCCCCGCGTATCCGCGACGTATCGCCGTGCCGCGCCCGTATGTATACCCCCGCTCAACCCAGGAAGGGTATCGCGCGTCCTGTCTCCCGCCAACCCAGAGTCTCCACCGCCCTCGGCCAAAGGTGAAACGCGCCAAAGATGGTTTTAGAAATACAACAGCACGCGTGCTGTGGCCCTCTGACCCCTTCGCCCCCCCGTCTCTCTCTTCGCGCGCAGATGTTCTCCGAAGACCCGCCCGTGGCGACCGAGCCGGCCACAGAGGCTACCACTGTCACCGACCCGCCACCCGTGGCGGTCGAGCCTGTCGCCGAGGCTGTTGAAACCGTGCCCCCCTCCGCCGCGCCGCTCCCCGCGTCGCCCGAAAAAGAAAAGGCTGAAAAGGCGGGAGACGACGACACCCAACGCACGGTGTTCGCCGCCCCCGTCCCCGACCTGACGCAAGCGCCCGCGAACGTCGTTGCTGAGGTTTGTGCGATCGCGGAAGGCCCTGTCGTGGAAGACCCTGTCACGAAACCGCAGGCGGAAACGCCTGTCGAGCCCGATACCACCGCGATGACACAACCCGCGGCGCCCGTGCCGGTCGCGCCGGAGCAGGCGCCCAAAACTGTCGAGCCCAACGCCGAAGCGGCCCCCGTCGAAACGATCGCCGAGGTCGCCGAGGTCGTCATCGTAGAGCCCATTCCCGACCCCGCCCCGACAATCACCAACAAGCGCACCGCGGCAGAGGCAGAGCTCGGTCCCAACCAAGCGCCCTCCAAGGAACCGAAGGAAAGCGACGAGGTGGAAATCGTTGAAGTGGAACCGAAGCGCGCGGCGATTGACGTCGACGCGTCGCCGACCGCCAACGCGGCGTAAATTTTCGCGGCGCGTCGTCGCCGCGGACAACCGCGGCGGGCGGGGGATCGCGAGGGGGGCTTGTTTGATTACGTCACGAGAGGGTTATGACTTGTTTGATTACGAAAGGGGCGCTTGTGTAAATACTACTTTGCGTTGCGGAGACGTTTGGGACGTTCGCGACGCGTTCGGGGTGATAAAGAGTATTTGCGTCACTGCTTCCAACAACGTACACACTCGGTCAACCGCATCTCCATTCGCACTGCGGGCGCGCGCTCCGCCATGGCGTCGCCGCTGGCGCTCATCTGCGCGCACAAGCGCGTCGTGGTAAACGGCCACGGCGGCGAGTTAACCGGCCTGTGCCTGGACGGCGACTTCGCGGTGACCGCGGGTTGGGACGGCGAGCTCCGGGTGTGGGGTGAACACTCCGGATCCGTTTCGAGTTCGTTTGCGGCGTGCGCGCAACGCATTCGCGGGTACCGGAGTGACACGCCGCCTTGTGCGGTCACCGCGCTTACCACCGTGGCGGATGGTTACCTTGTAAGCGGAAGTTTGGACGGCACGTGCGCGATATGGAGTCGTCACGGACACCGGAACCCGCTGCACCCTACGCTTGCGGATGGAACGCTGACGACGACAGATTCGTCGCCAGAGAAAAACGGTGCCGAAACGAACGAAAACGAAAAAGCAGATGTACCTTCCGCCGCGGAACCCCCGGCTGATCCTTCCACTTCAGTCCCTGAGCCCACCGAGGACGAGCACGAGGAGGGAATAAACGCCGAACAAGCCGAGCTTCGTATCGCAGCGAAGTTGAAGTGGCGAAACGAAGAACAGTACCGGGGGCCGTACGCGCGCGTGGGTGCGTTTTTCGACGCCGCCAACGCGGATGGCGTCGGCGCGACGACCGCCGCGAATGAAACGAACCCCTGCACCGTGCGCGCCATACTTCCCCTGTACGCGCGAAGCGGGAATCCAGAATCGAATGATTCAAACGCGCGCGCAACACTACCACCAATTTCTGAAGAAGCGAAACAAACACCGCCTCGGTACCTCGTTTTGGCGACGTCGCACGCGCTCGGCGGCGGTCTCGCGGTGGGCGCGTTCGTGAAGGACGTCTCCGACGGTTTGCGAACGGTGGATTTCCTGTCTCATCCCGAAGGCGTGACCTGCGCGCTTGTTGACCAGTCAGCGTTTGACGGCAAGGACCGGATCGTCACCGGGTGTTTAGACGGGCGCGTTCGGGTATGGGCGGCGATTGGGTTTACCGAGGTATCGGTGGACGCGACGGATACGCACCAGAAACAAACGGAGCAAGAATCGGACAAGGCGTACGAAACGAAATGTCAAACGCGCACGGCTCGGTACGCGACGTCGCTTCGTTCGAAACGAGCGAGCTCAAAATTCGTACTGGAAAAAACCTTCGAGAATCCACACCGGGGGTACTCGGTGACGTGCGTTGGGTGGCTGGGCGCGCACCCGAGCTTTCCCCCGCCGTACCGGCCGCCGCCGCCGACCGCGAAGGAATTCGACAACGACCCGCCGCCAGCCGAATCAAGCGAGGAAACACGAGCCGGAATTCCGGTAGATTGGCAAGGCAAGGACAGCGCGCTTTACTTCCTCTCGGGAGGCGCGGACGGGAGCGTCCGGATGTGGGAGCTGAAACTTGTGACGCGGAACGAGTCGGTGGATACGGCGCGGAACGAGACGATTGGCGCGAACACGAACACGGAGATCACACACCCCGAGTACGTCTGGGATGCCGAATTCGGCGATCCCGAAATCACGGACGCCCCGGCCGCGCCTCGCGTCGCGAAGGAACTCAGAGCGCACAAAGGCTTGGCTAACTGCTCGTTGCTTTTCGAAAACAACGGAATCAAATCCTTGAACGTGTTCGGCGGTAAAATCGTGGCCGGGTTAGCGGACGGGACGATTTGCGCGTGGGGGCACCGCGTCTTTGACAACTCGGGGGTACACGGGTGGTGCTTGGAGAAAGTCACGGATCCGCACGACGGGAGAAACAGCGCGGTCACGACCTTGTCCGGGTGCGGACTCAACATGGTGGTGGGCACGGCGGATGGGAAAATGCATATCTACGCGTAAGAGTAGTTTTTTACCGAGTTGAATATAATCAAAGTACCGCACGTAGCGCCGGCGGGTCAGACAACAGCGCCGGCGGCTTTCCCTCGCAGCGTCGAGTTTTTCGTTTTCGTCACTTCCATTTCCCGTTGTGCGAATTCTCCTCGCAAAAGAGCAGCAACTCCGTGGATACCGACGGGATCCGGAACGCGCACACGCGGCTTTTCGCCCTCCCGTTTTCCACCGCTCGCCGCGGCCGCGCACCGCTCGAACCTCGCGCCGTCGTCGATTTCCCTTTGCTTTTCTTTGGTTGTCACGTCTTCGATTGCCTCGCGGCACTTGCAGTTCTCCACGCGCTGTTTCAATACCTCAACAGTCAACGTATCGTCCGCGCCTTTCGCCATTTTCCGCATCAGCCGCAGCGCCAGCCCGGCGTGTGCGTTGACGACCCAGGACTCCCGGTTCGGTCGCGCGGGACGCCACTCCGCGCCCAGTTTCGACCGCGAGACGCCTCCGAACCCGGGGTCACACTGATTGATTTTACGTCTGCTTTGGTGCCAACCGATCACCTGGCGCTGCATCAACGCGTCCATCTTGGAAAACTCGTGGTACCACTTTTCCGTGTAGAAAAGGTTGGGCACGTCGGGGTGTTCTTTCAGGGCGTGGCCGTCCGCGGCGAAAAACGTGAGCAAACCAGTCGCGCTGCACCGCCCGACGCCCAGGGTTTTGGGAACACCAGTCATTTTGCACTTGCCGTCCTTCGCGTGGACGTTACCGGTGCTGTGTTTCGTTTCAACGTCACGAGTGCCGTTTTTCTTTTTAGCATCGCTGGAACGTTTTTGTTTCCCCGCGTTTGACGCGCCGTGTTCGGACTGCGGGTCGTAAATCGCCAGGCGTTTCGCCCACAAGGCGACAGCGTCGACGGGTTCGCCCAGGCCTAACTTGACCAACTCCGAGTGGCGGTTACTTTTGTACTGACCCAACATTCGCCGCTGTAGGTTTTTGTTCACCAGCCCGGCCTCGTGAAGCTCGCTAGGGGTGGGGTGTTGCACCACGCTCAGTTTCACGGGCCAACTTCGCCGCGCTTCATCAATCGGCTTCTTAGCGTTTGCGTGTGCTATTTTTTCTCGCAGCGCATCGGAGACTTTGGTAGGTCCCAGGTGATTCGACGTGCTCAACATCGGCCGTGCCGTTCCGTCGTCCCACTCCGGTTTCACCCTGTCCCGACTCCTCGGGCCTCGCGGGCCTCTCTTGTCGACCGGCAACAGACTCTTGGTACCGTCAGGGGCGTGGAACCGAGCGGGGGGTTCGCGTTTTAAAGAAGCCAACCGAGCCACGATGTGCGCATTGCATCTCTCCACCTCTTCCGCGGCGATACGCCGGCGCCGCGCCTCCGTGGTTCGCGGCGCGCGCGGGTTCGCGACGAGAGAAAAGTGGTGCGGCTGCGTGTACGGGGACGGGTCGGGGGGGGGTGGATTGGACGCGACGACCGCCATGGCGGGGCGCGCGAACGAATGTGGCGGAAACGCTCGGAGTCGTGGTTCTCGGTTTCGTCCCCCTGCTGCTAAATTTCGAGGACGAAATTAAGTAGTGACGAATTTGTCAATGTGGCAGGTGGGCAATTAGTCGGAGACGTTTGCGTGCCATTTTGCGTGCCAAAAAGTTAGACCCCGATAGACGTGGCCTTCGATCCAATGCGAATGGCGGCGTCGGTTCTCCCCTTGCCCACAACGTGTCGCGCCTTCCGGTGTCGCAGGAGCTTTTGTGACACCGTAATCGTGTCACGTAGTTCCCGTTCGTGATCCGTTTCACTTCGTGAGGTGGAAGTGACTCGTTCCTGAGGTGGATCGGGTAGGGTTTTTTACGCAGCACAGGACAAACACAAACACGAGTGCGATGTCCTCCGCGGCGTGGGTAGCTCGCCGCGTGGCGGAGAGATTGGCGCGCGTGTCGCACGGCGCGACCGCGATCACTACGAGGTCATTGGCGCACCAGGCTTTCGCCAACGCGGGCGTGGTGGGAGGGCGCAACGCGTTGAGGCGCATCGGCATTACCTCGATCCCGGATGGTCGGCGCGGCGTGTTCCCCCACCCGTCGCAACCGCAGACGCGCGGGTTCGCCTCTCCGACCGCGGACAGTAAAGACCCGGACGACGACCGCGTGGTTGATTTGGACCGGGAGGAGTTCCCGTTAGTGTCGGAACGCGTGGTTCGGCTGGCGGACGACATTTGCAGCCTGACACTGCTCGAGGTGCACGACATGACCACCATCTTAACCAAGAGGCTGGGGTTGAGTGGCTCGCCGATGCCCATGATGGGGATGGGCGGGGGCGGAGGCGCGCCCGCAGCAGGCGGCGGCGCCCCCGCGGAACCCGAAAAAACGCAAACGGAGTGGACCGTGAAGCTGGAAGGGTTCGACCCGGCACAGAAAATCAAGGTGATCAAGGAAGTCCGGGCGGCGACGGAACTGGGGTTGAAAGAGGCGAAAGACTTGGTGGAAGGCGCGCCGGCGGTTTTGAAGAAAGGGTTGAAAAAGGAAGACGCGGAGGCGATCAAGGAGAAAATCGAGAAAGTCGGGGGGAAAGTCGTGCTGGAATAAGGATGGAGTTGAGTACGTGGGCCGCCCGGGGGGCGCATGCGGTCAGTAATCGACAGTGTATCTAGTGCTATTAGTTATCAATACTACCATCAACTATTTCCGCCTTCCATTCGCTTAAAAAAAACTTTTGGGCATCGCCATCTTCGGCGCGCTCGGTAAGCTTTTGAACATCTTGGCGGACATGGAGGTTCCGCGCGCGAGAACGGGAGGTTTCTCCGAATTACTCTCGTCAGTCTCGTCGCTCTCGTCGTTATCAGTCGTCGTCTCAACCGTCTCCGCAACCGTCGGCGCGGCGTACCCCGTGAGCGTCGCGAAGTCTATTTCCGGCGCGCCGGGGCTTTTCGGCGACGCGGGGTGCGTGTGTGTTGGCTCGCCAGTGTGCAGTTCTGACACCACCAAAACTTTCCCACTCCAGATCGTAGAGGTACTCGTCGTGCTTCCTCCACTCATCGTCATCGCGCGCGACATGCTTCGCATCGCGGAGGAGACGCTTCCGCTTCCTGATTTTTCCTTCTTTTTTACAACAACCGCCGCGGCTCGAGCGCCCTCCACGCGCGCGGCGCCAACCGCCGCCGCAGTACTCGCCGCCTGTACCAAACGCCAGTCCTCATCTCGTAACATGGCATCCAAAAGCGCGCGCTCGCCGACGTCCAACACAGATGCGTCCGAACGCAACGCCCGCAACGCCGGTACCAAAATCTGTACAGAGCGCCGCGCGGCGTCGTGTTCGTCGTCGTCGTCGTCGTCGTCGTCGTCGTGCTCGAGCAACCCGCGCACCGCTCCCAGCGTCGTAGAGCCAAACGCCACGTGACGTGACGATTCACTGTTATCACCGGGCGGGCCGAAACTTTTGGTCGCCACGATCGCGACGCGCGTCGCGACCGCGGTGATCCAGTCTCGTTGGCGCGTTTTTTCGGTGGCGCGGTTGGAACCGTGGAGCCTGTCGCGAGGGCGGGTAAACACCTCACGCGTGGCTTTCACAAACGCAACGGACGTTTCTATGTCTTGTTTTTCGAGAGCCCGGTCTAACTTGCCTAAAACATCTTCCGTGAACCGTGTGTCGACACAATGCGCGTGCCCCAGCCTCAGCAGCGCCCCTGTGGCGACCGGCGCGAGGACGGTGTTCACCGCGAGCGCGCCTAACGTCGGGAGGGCTTTTTCGGCGGCGACGCCGGCGGGACACGCCTCGGCGGCTGATCCTAAAAGCGTGGCCGCGGCGGCGCGAACTTGTTCAAGGGCGGTACCGTCGTTCGCGAGATGTGCAAGCGCGCGTAACAGCACGTCGAGAATGTCAGCATGGTTGTGGCAGGGGAACACGTGATGGTTGGTGGTGTCGGGTAACGCATCCACGGGCGGGTGATCGATTCCGGATTCAGGCCCGATTTCGCAACCGCCCGAGGGCCGCGACAAGACGTGCGCCGCGCGACGCACCGCGACGACCGCTGACTGTTTGCGCGTACAAGAAGTGCCTTTCACGTCGTCCCTTTCGACGAATCCCGAAAGCCACTGTTTCAGAAAAATAAAGTCCCTCCCCGAGTGCGGCAAAACCGCGGCGAGTAACACGGGGACCGCGTTTGGACTCGATAAAGAATCCAGTGCGGGGACGATCACGTTTTTCGTAACGGGCTCGCCCGCCACGACGCACAGCTTCGCAATCGCACCAACCGCGAGTTCCAAAAGCGCTGCGTCATCGCCTATCGGTATTTTAGTAACCAGTTGCGTCAACAAAACACACCCTGTTTCGGCGCACCATGCCTTTGCGTTTTCGCCGTCTTCCACCGAAACGGAGTTCCGTTCGCGGGTCACGCCATCCAGTGCCTTCCCTATGAATCGCAAAGAAGAGCGCGCGCGCCACTTGCTTTGGTCACCGCCTGCCAGCTCTGTAATCGCCTCTTTAAACGCGGGCGAGCAAAGTCCACGCAACACCGCGGATGTCACACATCCGCCGCGCACGCACGTCTTCGCAAACGCCGGCACAGCGCGCGTCGCGGCGATCTCGGAGACGTCCTCGCAGCGGTCACGCGCGGCGTCGCGCACAAGAGTCGTGGCGAGCGCAATTGCGTGCTCTGTCGTGTCAAAACCTGACTCGCAAAGATTCACGAACGCGGTGAGAATCGAGGCGCGAGTCGTGTCTGATTTCTTTGAGGTATCACACCCGAAAGCGTCACAAAGCGCGGGGAGAATTAGGTTCGTACGCGTCGTCAACGACACGACCGAAACGACGGTTCCCAACACAAACGCGGCGCATACCGACCGTTCTTCCCTTGTAGGTCCAGTCAGCTCATGGTGTATCACCGGGAACATCTCTTCCGTGAACAACTCGTGGTTTTCGGTTTCCAAAATCATCTCGGTAACCGTCGCACCCAGTCCTTCCCGGAACTCGGCGTCCGGGCGTTTCACCAGGTTCAACATTTTCCACATCAAGTCGGCTCGGGTCGCCGCGATTGGCGCGCGAAGGATGGCTCTTGCAAAAAGAGGCAACAGGGAAACGCGTTTCGTGACGAGCGTGTTGTGCGATATCGAGTCAAGAGACTCGACTAACACGCGAATCGTACACTCCTCGTGGTGCGCGGACGTAAGGCGCCCGAAACGGCCGTCGGGGGAGAACAGAACGGTTTCCGTGTTGGGAGGTACGCAAGCTTCCTCCCGGGGTAGGGCTGGTGACGCGCCCGCGCCGCGCGGCACCGCACCGACATCACGCGGAACCGCACCGCTATCACGCTGCGATACCGCCCTGCTATCACGCACTGCCGCACTGACATCACGCGGCACCGCCTTACTACCAACCGCGGTATCGTTCGTTTTCCGCCGTTCCTCGCGCAGCGCCACGGTGAACTCTTTCATTTTCTTTTGCAGATCGGACTCCAGATGCGCGGCGCTCGCCTCCGCGTTCCGCAGACGTTTATTCGTGTCTGAAAGGGTTTTGTGTAAGGTGGCGTTTTGTTGCGTCACGTGTGCAAGGTCAGCGCGGGACGTGGTGAGTTGTTTCGTAACGGTTTCTACGTGTTTCGTAACGGTTTCGCACCGGAACTCGGCGGCGACACGCGCGTCGCGGCGTCGCGTCGATTCCATTTGTAAATCTTTCAATTCAGTTTCCAAATCCGCAACCTTTTTCGAGCGCGCCGCCAACGTCGCCTCCAAAGAAACGAACGCAGCTTCTTTCGTATCAATCTGGTTCGCCCTCCTAACCACTCTGCGCAGGGCATCGGGTGGCGGTGGTGTCGTCGTCTTATCACCAGTCTCACTGTTTCGTACAGCCACCCAGTCTCCGCGAAACGCGCCCGCGCCGAACCCGCGCCGCGCGTTTTTATCCCTTGCCTCGTCCATAAGCGTCAACGCCGTGGCTTTGTAGCCCCGTTTCGTACAATACTCGAACACCAATTCGTTCAGGGTTTCCGTTTCCGTGGACTTCATCACAGGAAGGTTCATGGAGGTGGTAGCACTACCTGTGCCGAGTTCCTCAAACGCGTTTTTTTCCAGCGCGTATTCGGCCTCGTCGCCGGGATCGTCGCTGCGTTTTTCGGTTCCAATCGTCGCTTTTTCGCGTGTTCGTCGTGCAAGTACCTCGCGCTCACTCGATTCAAGGCGAACCGTAACCCGCTCCAAATCCTCCTTAGCAAGCTCGTTCTCGTACTCCGCCACTCTGGCCCGGCTTTGTTGTGTACGGAGTGACGCTTGCAGCAGAGGTACGTCCGTTTCCCCGGAGTACCTGCGGACGTCCTCCGGTGGGAATCGTTCCGTGTCGCCGAAAAAACTCTCCAGGACATCCCTCGCGTTGCCTTCGTGTTCCCGGTCCTGTCTGGTGTCAACCTCACCTCTGTCCCTCCCCTCGGTCAACGGAGACGACGAGCTGGAGCTGGTTTCCCACATATCCTGGAACAGCTCGAACGCGGACGCGAGGTGGTGGCGTCGTAACAGGTACGTCACCACATCGCGCGGGTCGATCGATTTCGTGTGAGGTGCACCACTCGTTGTCTTCGGCGAACCCGACGAGCTCACTAGACTCGGGTGGTCAGTACCCGGAACCACCGAAATCGGTGCGTCCGCCCCAACACCCACCCCGGCATCACCCATCGGGACCGCCCGGAGCAGGGCCGTGACACGGAGAGTGAGGGTCGGGGAGACGAAGAGATGAGTTAGTCAAGGACGAGGAACAAAAAAAGAGTCGTCGTCCTTTTCTTCGCGAGCGACCGCTCGCGGGTTCACTACTAACACCAAACTCAATATATCAAACCCCTACAACAGACGACTAAACCCCCACTCATCACTTATCCTTCACCGTGCTGATGTACATCACGTTGTTGCCGCGGATAAACGCGTCGCCGTATTTGTTTTTAAGCTGCCCGTTGACGTATTCCTGCGTTGAACGAGTTTGGATTGATTGGAAAAGAAACGGAGACGGAGCGCGGTCAGTCGGAAGCTTGCGCGCGACGGGAAGGAACCCGACTCTGACTGTTCTCAAAAAATGATTGAGACAAAGCACCGTGCGTATTCGCGACAAAAACCTCGGAGTCAGACTCGACACACAAGGAGTCAGGTCCAGGGACGTCCGTCTTGTTTTCGCGAAGGGAGGCGAAAAAAAGAAAGGCCCTAGGGTTCCAATGGAACTAACGAAGCGATGATCGAGATCTCGGCCGTACGTCTCACTGGAGTCACGGCGATGCCCTGGAGTTCCTTCCTGGTGTGGAAGCATCTCTGTTGGATGTCCCTGGAGCGTCACCGAGACGTGTCACAAGTCCACACCCCTCCAAATCCACGAGTTATCCTTGAGTCAACCGGGAGTCTGTCTCCATCTTCTTCGCACCTCGGTGTTTTCCATCGCGATGTTCATGTACCCATCAAGCGAGCTCATGATCCCGCGGTAATCCACGCCGCTGTTCAGCTTCACCAGAACTTGCTGGCCTTTGATGGACTTCAGGAAGTCGGACGGGGTCTTGGCGTCGGTCATGGTGACGGTTGGGGACGCGAGGCGCGCGTGGCGAAGTGTTCAGGACGATGGGTGGCAGGGGCATGCTGCTGAAATTACGACCGCGGGCAAAAGCGCGCGCGCTGAAAAAAATCGTCTTCGTCAAATTTTGTGCAGACGTGTCTCTTCGACCTTCGTTGGTTCGTTCGCACTGAGTCGCACGCACGCGCGTTCCTGTTCGTCGACCCCCACTCCTTGCATTCCGCCTGAGACACGCGCGATGGCCGGACACACCGCGTGTTTTCGGGTACAGGGCATGGTGCCTGCGTTCCGTCCACGAGTGGGTGGTGGTAAAGTTCGCACCTCGTTTGGCAAATCTCGGGTACATCAGGTAACAACGAGGACCGCAACTCTTGTTCCCGCCACCGGCTCTGGCGACTCCAAAACCGCGTTCAACTTGGAGGACGTCGCCACTCCTTTCATTGCGAACAAGAACTCGCTAAACGAGGGCATCGCGAGCTTTTACGACGAAAGCAGTGGGCTGTGGGAGGACCAGTGGGGGGAACATATGCACCACGGTACGTGATGGGCCTTTCCCATTCTACACACTGTTTGATGCGCTGTGTTGAGTACAGTCAGACAGTGTGCTACCCACTACTAAACCTTTCCCAATGACTGTTTCGCGGATTGCGTATAAGACAAGTGGACTGTTTGCCCACGCAGTACACCCACACTCGCCGACTGAAACTTTTCTTTTACCAGGGTACTACCCGAGGGGCGCGGACCGCGCCGACCACCAAAAGGCGCAGGTCGACATGATCGACCTGTCCTTAAAGTGGGCCGGTGTTAGCGACACCACACGCATACGAAACATGGTCGACGTCGGGTGCGGTATCGGAGGCAGTAGCAGGCACATTAGCCGAAAGTTTGGATGTGTCGCCTCCGGGGTAACGCTGTCGCCAATCCAAGCGGCGCGCGCCACCGCGCTTTCGCGGGAAGCGTTCTTGGACAAGAACGATTCGTTACGAAAAGAACTTAGCTTCCAAGTAGCAGACGCTTTGGACCAGCCTTTCGAAAACAACTCCTTCGACCTGGTGTGGTCCATGGAAAGCGGAGAGCACATGCCGGACAAGGCAAAGTTCGTCAACGAGCTGACGCGCGTGTGCGCGCCCGGAGGCAGAGTTTTGATCGTCACGTGGTACGTGTTGGGCGTTGCCCTAATCCTGACACCTACGTTTGCCAGCACGAGGCTGACACTTTTCTTTTACAAAAACAGGTGCCACCGGAACCTGGTGGATCGCGAAACCGAGTTACCCGCAGCGGAACGGTTCCTTTTGGACCGAATCTGCGACGCGTATTACTTACCGCAGTGGTGTTCCATAAACGACTACCAGGCGTTGTTCGAAAAAGAAGGGTTGGTAAATGTTAAAACGGCCGACTGGAGTGAGGAAGTGAAACCGTTTTGGAAAGCCGTGGTTTCCGTGGCGCTCACCGTGAACGGGATTTTGGGTTTGCTGAAAGCCGGACCGGCGACGGTGCGTGGGGGCCTCGTGATGCCCCTGATGCAGAAAGGCTTAAGAGACGGCACCATCAAGTTCAACCTGATCACGGGGGAGAAACCGTGATGGACGACGGAGTAGAGGCGATACTTTCTAGACGGAGTGAGATCTTTTCACTTTCACAAAAAAAAGTTTCTAAAACGTTTCCCATTACTTGTACATTGTACGAGTACACTACACTATCGCTCCACCCCGTTATTCCGCACCGACTTATTCGTCCCATCTTCCGCTCTTCCCTTCTTCCCTTCACCCGACCCTCCGGGCCGTGTCCCCATTTTGACTACTCCGGCTCCAACCCCGACCACCGCGAGTTTCCACGCGCCGCGAAGAAACGGCCCTGAAAGTTTTTCAACCGCCGGGTGATCAACCGCGCTTAGAATTGTTACCCCCGCGGTAACCAACGCGACCGCCCCGCACCGTCTGTGCGCCCACTTCACGCTGTGCCGAAACCGCTCCGGCACCAGGCGTAGCAGGCCCAGTCTTTGGAAGTTCAAGGCGCCGAGGCAAAGGCTGAAAAAAGTGAGAAACAACGTCAACAAACCCAACGACGCGTGCGCGGTGACGAAGTGTTTTTTTCCCGAAATCGCCTTGTTCGCGGTGATGGCGACGAAACCCCCGAGCGCGCACGCGGAGGCTAAAACCTGCGCGCCCGCGTGTGTCCACATCAGGTTGAGTTTTGCGTGGCCGGGCGGTAACGAACGTGCTTTCAACGTGACAAACACACCCAGTGGCATCAGCGAGCCGAAACTCATCGCCATCGCGGATGGGTGGTACGAGAACAACACGTTCTCATCGAAAAGTGTGATTGGCACGGACACGCCTAAAAACAACGCGCCGGCCACCAAACCCCACTCCACAATCCCGGTAGGCCCGAGTCGCGTCACCACAGCCGACGTGGTAACACCCAACTCTACGCGTCCGCCAGGCGGCACGGCCATGACACGTACGTGCGGCGGCGCGCGAGGACGAATTGGCGGGCTTTACTTTTACGTTTCAGGAAACAAAGAGTCGTGTCCAAAAAAGTAAAACAAGTCAATCAGACGTATCGTACATATCATATTTGTTTCGTCACTCACAACCACTCTAACAACCCACCATGTCAATACCTCTACCTCGACCCCGAATCGCCACTCTCGGTGTACGCGATGTCCTCGTCCGCGCCGATTTCGTCGTACTCCGACGCATCGCCCTCTTCGTCGCCGGCGTTTTCGTCCGCGCCGTCGCCCGCGTCGCCGGATACGTTTCGGGAAATACCGCGTTCCCCCGCCGCCCTTTCCCGGCTTCCCCGTTGGTACTCCGTGCTGTACGCATTCGGGTCGCTGGATGACGCCCTTACTCCCCGGCCTCTGCCTCTTCCCCGGCCTCTGCCGCCCGCACCGCCCCGGCCTGGCCCGCCTCCCCTCTTTCTCTTCATCAATTGAACCAGCCCGAGTTTCTTTTCCCGTTCCCGCAACCTCAGCGCCTGTGTTTTCCCGTCCGCGCCTATTCGCTCCAGCAAAACGCTCGCGTCTCTCACCGCGTCGCCCGGGTACAGATCCCGGACTAAAACGACAGTGCTTATTCCGTCGGCACGCGCACACGTCAAAGACGCGTGTTTTTGCACCGCCGCGCGCGTCGCGCTTGGCGAGCGCAGGTCGTACGTTTTCGTCGCCGTCTTTTGAAAATTTTCACCCCGAATTTTTACCCCGCCCTTCGCGTCGCCGACGTCGCTCCATTTTTCGTTTTTCACGACGCCAGGCCTCTCCTCGCCATCCCGATCCTCCTCCGCTTCTGACACCTCCGGTGACGGTTCGTCCATCCGGGTGAGGATGTCGTACGCGCCTAAGATTCCCCGTGGGACGGTCAGGCGCCGTCGCAGCGGCACCACAAACACGGGCGGTTCGTCCACAAGCTCGTTTCCGTTTTCGTCAAACGCGAAAACCGGGTACGGCTCCGGCGCGGCCGCCGCCGCTGCGAGCGTCGCCGCGCAAAGCGCGTTTTCGGTCATGCAGTTCACGTTCTGGCGCGTGGTGGGGGGTAGGTACAGAATCGCGGTTTGGTTGCGATGGGGGGGGTCACGAAGTGCGACTTCGTCGTCACTGGTCTTGGAATCGATCGTCACAATCTGCACGCCATCTGCGTTTGGGGCGGTCGACGCGCACGCCCTGCAGAACCACTTCCCAGTGATTTCAGTGTCGCTCGACAAACCCACGCACGCGAAGTGGAACCACTCCACTCTGCACGTTTCGCTCTCGCACGCGATCATCTCGCCGAAGGAAACGCGGTTGCACACGCAGAAGGTTTCCTCGTCGTTGTGTTGGTCAGGTGTCGAGTTTGGAGCACCCGCGAAGGCCAACGCGCCAGCCTGCATGGCCCTTACCAAGACGTGATCCCGCGAACCAGGGAACGCGTCGTCGTGTGTACCCTTGCGGAACGACTCGTCGCCACACGTGCCGGACAGAGTGACCGGACGAGTTACAGCACTTGGAAGCCTTTAATCGATGCGAATCTGTCGTCAACCATTTTTAGTCAACAAATGTGAAAAATTGACCAAAAGCGGCGTCGCGCCATCCGAAACCCACTCCAACCTTGCGTGCGCGGGTGGACCCAAGGTGGGTGGGTGTCACGTGCGGCGACACGAACGGCAGCGAGTGTACCCGCGTCCCGCGTGACAAGTGTCCCTGCCAGTTTTCGGAGACGGCGCTAGATTGGTCGGCGAATTCGTTCGTCTCGTCCCAGACGACCTTTGACTCGTAATCTCGTCCACGCGCGGTTCCCACCGATGGCGCTTCCCGGAGGCGGGTCCGTGCGCGTTTACGACCGCGGGTTGCTGGACGAGGTGTTGGGATCGCCGAAGGTAGGTGATATGTGACCGAACATGGTTGAAATACGATGGCCGGAATCGTGGGTGGCACGCGTCACCCATTGCCTATCCGCGAATGGACGATTCCAGCCAAAGCGGTACCCCCCCGGTTTCCGAAATTCTGTCACCACCCTCCCTGACGGCCCCTGACCCTGACTGACCCTGACCCTCCCCCACCCAAACTCGTCTCACAGCCCCCCAACCACCGCGCCGACTCCGCGCTGCCCCGGTCCTACGACGAAGACGCCGCGTTCGCGGTCGGGGACGAGGACCTTTCGGAGGAGGAGGAGGATCCCGGGTTCGCGGTGCGGGACGGCGACGAATTCGCGGTGCGGGACGACGATTATTCGGCCGGCGACGACGACGAGTTCGCGGTGCGAGACGATGATGATTTAGATGACGAATATTTAGACCGCGACGACGACGACTTGGCGGTCAGATACGACGACCCCGCTACCAAAGAACCGCTTTCCGACGGTCACGTGACCGTTTTCGGCGGCGAAGCCACCATGGCGGACGGCGGCGACGACATGTCGGGCGACGAATACACGCGGTCGCGGTCATCGGCGAGCGCGTCCACGGGGATCCACACGGATGCCGAGGACGACGACGGCGTGTCTTCGTCGTCGTCGTCCGACGACGAAAGCGAAAACGACAACTCCGACACCGTCTCCGTGGACCCGCGACTTACCGCCGGCGTGGGTTTGAGTAAACGCGAGCTTCTAAGGAAAAAGGTGGACGAGGAAAACAGGAAGCAGTACTTCGCCACGGAGGAGGTGAGGGAGGCGGTTTACCGGCGGAAAGCGGCGCACGCGGCGGTGGCGGCGGCGAAATTCGAAAACCTGATGCAAAACGTAGAGAAAGGCTTGGGCGACGACGGGGTGGTGGCGATGAGCGACGACTTGGTGTACGCCCGAGAGCTCGAGCTTTCCAAGAAACTGACACAGATCCACAAGGAGTGGGAGGAAACTATTTTCAACAAGCTGCAGTCGCAGATCAAAAAACACGTGGACGGGGTTGATTGCGAGACGCTTTCGTCGCGGTTAAGAGCGGACGCCACGGCGTACGAAAACGCGGTTACCCGGAAACAAGCGGTGAACAAAAACGCCGGGGTGTTTCTTGATTCGGTCATCGGGCACGACTACGACCCGTACGCGTCGCGGCGGAAACCGGGAAGCGGGCCGTTCACTGCGGTTGTGGACTCCCTACGAGACCCAAGCAAACGGGACATTTACAAGCCAATCAAGGAGCAGATCGCGGCTGGCAGAATCAAGGACGCGACCGTGGCGCTCGCCAAAGTCGTCCCGAGAGACACGCTCGCGATTAAGTTCTGGCACAACCTCGAGTACACGCCTTACGGGCGGTACACGGATAAGGACGGCGAGCAGTTGCCGGCTAGCGCGTCAATCAAGGGTTTCTTCCGGCAAGGCCAGGACATGTGGAACAAGCACAGCGCCGCGAACGTACGGGATGAGTACACGTACCCTGTTGGTGAGGAGGGAATCCGGGTGGCGAACGACGAGTACTTCGCCGCGCAAAGAGGCGGCGCGCGAACCAAACGGACGGAGTTCAACGCCGCGCCTGGGGACGTGGACGGAGGCCGGGACCCCACCGAGGTTATTTTCCAAACCGCGACGCACACGGCTGGTTTCCCGCTGAACAAAACGGGGGGCGATGCGTGGCTCACCACGAAAACAAAAGGTTTAGTGGAGAACGGCGCCGTGGACGCAAACAGGCCGGACTTGTTCGGCGTGATGCAGTTCCGCGGGCCGGACGATCCGCGCGGCCGGGGCGATAAAACCGACCTGAACCCCCGCGGCGACGCCTGGTACGCCATGAAAGGCCTGGCGTGTTTCGAACAACTCGCGGTTACCAAGAGCAACCGGAAGGGTTTGTACCAGGTGATGCAGGGGGGTGGGGTTTACGCGGATTCGGGAAACCCGGGTGGGCAAAACGTGGGGGACGCGTGGCTGGATACCAAGCTGAAAAACCCCGTCCTCGCGGTGGACGGACAGAAATGGGGAAGCCGGTACAGCGGCGACGCGCAGGGCGACCTTTACGGCCAGCTCGCGCACACGCACACGCTTTCGGAACACCCGACGAAACGGGAAGTGAACGATTTTGACCCGGTGTACGACCGCATGCAGCGTTTGAACACGGCGAGCGAAACGCTCGACGAAGCGCGGCACTCGCGGCGGCACGTGCAGCAATACGTGCCGCAGATTTGATGACACGCGGAGTGTTTATATATTTGTTAACAGCGCTTGCGTGCGCGCTTTACTTCGTTTTATCCGCCAGCAGCTTGGCTTCCAGTTTCTTGACCCGGCGTTTCTCCGCCGCGCACGTCGCGCAGAACCACTTGCCTTTTATTTTCGCGTCGCTGGACAAACCCACGCACGCGAAGTGGAACCACTCCACGACACAGGTTTCGTTTTCGCACGCGATCATCTCGCCGAAACTCACTCGCTTGCACACGCAGAACGTCTCGCCGTCGGGAACGGGGTTCGGGGCCGGGTTTGGAATACCTAAACTTTGAGTAGCGGCAGCGCCGGATCTTCCTCCGGCCGCTCCCGCGACTGCAACTGCGTTTCCATTTCCCGCTCCGCTGCCGGTACCCCCGTCCCCCGCCGCCAACGTCGGCGGCACCACCAGTCCTTTTCCAATCGCGATTTGCGCTTCTTTCTCCGCCAGGGCGTTGTCGAAAAGCCTTAAGTCTTTGTCGAGCCGCGCGATGTGCTGCTCCACCAAGTCGTACGCCTGCTGCGCCAAAGTCACTTTTTCGTCCGCGATGGCGAGGTTTTTTTTCAAATCTGTTTGCCCCGCATCGTCGCGATCGGCGAGCGTTTTGTCACCGCCATCACCACCCTTTCCCCGCTTCCCAGACCGTGTCTCCTCCAGCGCGCCGTCCACCACGCCCTCGATCTTCCTGGTTAACAAAACGGACTGCTCGTCAAGCGTGCGCAGACGCTTCAGGTACGACACAAGAGGCGCGGTGATGTTGTGCGTGTCCGCCAACGCCAGGGACACCACGCCTTGCGTTGTGGGATTCGCGGCTTTGGGCATCGTGGGTACCCGCCCGTGTGGTGACCACCCGAGCAACAGCCGGGACGCGCAAAGCAAGCGCGGCCAGGCCGTGGAACCGCGCGCCGGTCCGGGCCTCTCTTGAGGGACGCGCGCGTGGAGGTGGCGTTGGAATTGAGATTGTGGTGGTTTTCGCAACTTGTTGATTTTGTCAAAAATTCGCGACAACCGGTCAACTTTGATCGCACAGACGTTTGAACCGAGAGCGTGTTGAATCACGTCGTCGTAACTTTCACGGGCAGGACTACGCTTTCAACTTTTATGTACCGATTTTTCGACTCTCTTTTGCCTGCCGTCGCGTGTTTCACTTAAACATTCGCGGCGTCCCGGCTACCGGCACTCGGACGTGCGTGGAAAAATGGCCTCCATCACCTCCTCCCTGTCGCTCTCCGCGAAGGCCGCGGTGTCCGGCCGCAAGGTCACGCTCGGCGGCAAGCGAGGTGCGTTTCACGCTCGCAAGACGACGTCTTGCCCTTTTCCGGACCGCATCCCGGATTTCCCACACCGCCAAAACGCGCTTGTCGTGGAAACCCCACTTCTAGGGTCTTGGTGACGTGCCCGGATTGGGACGAGGACCGGGGCGATGGACGGGACACTGTCGTGAACGTGTCCCGCACCGTGTGTTGGGTAGTGCGGGGAAACAAACGGTGCTGCGTACTGCGAAACCGCGCGGTCGCGGAACGAGACGGCGGCGTCCCGGCGGTCGCGGGGGCGACGTCATCGACGCAATGGCAATTCCGCGTTATCCAAAAATTCGCAACGCATTTCCGTGACCGCGTACACGCGTGTCGTAGTACACGGTACATGTCAACTCAAAAGCACAACAAACCACTAACCCTCCTTACCTTCGTCCCCGTCTGTCTCTTTCAAAAACAGTCGCGCACGCCGTGAAGCCCCGCCCCTGCTGCGTCCAGGCCCTCGCCGCCGATGTGGCGAAGGTTTCCTTCGCCGGGGTGAGCGCCGGGACGACGTCGCTCGATTTGAAAATCGCGTCACCCGACGTGGCGAAGGGCTTGGTGCACAAGTACGTGGTGATGGTCCGCCAGAACGCGCGTCGAGGCACCGCCTCAACGCTTACGAAGTCAGAAGTCCGCGGTGGTGGCCGGAAACCGTTCAAGCAGAAAGGCACGGGGAACGCCCGTGCCGGGTCCACGAGAACTCCTTTGAAACCGGGCGGTGGCGTTATTTTCGGCCCCAAACCCAAAGACTGGTCCATCAAGATGAACAAAAAGGAACGCCGGCTCGCGATGGCCACGGCGATTCAAAGCGCGGCTGGGGCTATTATCGTGGTGGACGGCGGGCTTTTGGCGACGTCCCCGAAAACCAAAGCAATGCGCGAGGCGCTCACCGCCATGGGCGTGGGCGAAAACGAAAAGCTCTACCTGATCACCAAAGACGCGCCCGAAAACGTTACCCTGGCCACGCGGAACATGGCCAAGGTGGTGCAAACGGACATCAAGCACCTCAACGTGTACGACGTCCTGAACGCGGACAAAATCGTGGTGGAGGAAAGCGCGATGGCGTACATCAACGACTTTTACGGCGTGGGGGGCGGGGCGTGGGCGTAAACACTAGACTATTTGAGGATTTGAACAGAGCGAGGGGGTTTTTTTGCGGCGAACGTTAGTAAGAGCGGCGCGCGGTTTGTAATCCACGCAAGAAACCTCGACACCAAAACATAACATGATGAAATCCACAATCTCTCCACACCAGGCGCGTACGCGCTATTACGTGACGCGAAACGCGCGCGCCGTTTTCTTTTTCATAAATACCGCGACAGGATGTACTCTCGTGCGGTAACGAGAGTACTAGAAGTGTGCCGTACCGAGAGTCTCTTGTTACTCTTGTCACTCGACAAGTAACTCTGGTTACCGCGGTTCCGTTTACCTGACACAAAACCCGGTAAACAGGTTTACCTCATCTTCTGCGCCACGGGAACCACTTGTTTGGCTTGCGCGACGAACGCGTCGGCGTCTTTGGGCTGCTGGCCGATGAAATACGGCGTGTGAAGCAGCGGATCGCCGCTGATTGGGCCGTAAAGCCCGCAGCAGTTGCAACAGAAGTTGACTTTGTTGGGAATGCAGCAGCAAAACGTCTCAAACGGGACGTACGTGACGTAATCGGGGCCGTACCAGTACGAAGTGCACCAGCAGTTCTCCGGGTCGTTCTTGCACTGCATGCACAGGCACATGAAGTCCCGACTCTTTTTCTCGATGGACGGGTAAAAGGAGCAGCACCCGCAGCAGGCTTTTTTCTTCATGAAATTGCCTCGGTCGAAGTATCGCACCGTGGCCCAGTCCTGGGTCTGCGGGAAGCACGAATCAAGAGCCGCGCACGCGCACTTGTTCACGTCGTTGCTTTCAATAGCGCCTTCCCTGAGGTAGAGGTACGAGCGTTCCATGTCTTTTTCAATGCAAAACACGCACATCGCGAGATTGGCGCACTTCGTGGGAACCCTGGGCTCGGCGTTGTACCAGATCTTGATGTGCGAAGGGTCGGACAAGCGCGTGGCGCCTGACTGATGGCTTTCACGGTCGGAGATTTGCTGCAGGTTCATGACCTGCTTGTCGGGGGACATCTCGGCCATTGCGAATGGGGGATAGGTTTTTTTTGACCTGCTTTGGGGAGAGGGGCGGGCAAAGTGGGGGTGACGGAAAAGAACACGCGGAGGGTCAGACATGGAAGGCGACGACACCGGGCGTGGAGAACGCGAACGGAAAACCCGCGCCTTTCACGAACAAGGACGTTTCCTAGAGGCTCGGCGGATAAACCCCGAGCTGCGAGGAAACACGCGAACGCGCTTCACGAAGCGAATGGAGGGTGCTTGCGAATGAGGAAAGAATGCAAAATCGAGAATGGCGGCGACCAAGAACAAGCACGAACGACGGGAAACGCGCGCGCGATCGCGACGGAACGTGGTCGCGTGAACAACATACGCGTGTGTGTGTCACGAGCGAAGCCGCGCGGTTGGGGAGGCGGGAAGGCGCGTACCTAGGGTGCGCGTTGAACTATGAATTGGATTCAAAGGATTCGCAAGCTGAAGGTTCGAAAAATTGTTCTCGGGAAAAAAGTGCCTGTGGAAAAGTCGTCGATGTCCCCTCCGCGGACCAAGCGCTTCGACACGCGCTCAACCGTGTTTCCCGAGCCGGATACCACTCGAGAGCTCTACTTGGCAGCGCGCAACAAGCCCCGGGAAAGCATCCCCCGTGGCGTGAAGCTCGCGGGTCAACACCCGATGCCGGTGTCGTTCGGCCCGTTTTGGAACACAGTCAGCGACGCGTTCAACAGATTTTACGTCTTTAAAAAATCTCTTTTCGAACCCCGTCGCCCGTTTTGACACACCAGGGTTGGCACACGAATGTCCCAACCGTCTCTCTGATCGCGGCGCGCGGGCGGCGCGCGGGTGTGTTTTCTGGTGCGCGCGTCGGTGAGACGTGAGTTCGTGCTTCGCATCGAGGCCGGCCACATTCGATGGACAAATCGAATGAGAAAACCACGAGGGCGGAGTCTTCCAGAGCCGCGGAGGAAGATCTGCTCGGCGCGGGGGAGTCGGTTTCCGAAAGAGTCGGAAACGTGTTCACCGGGTACACGTGCGGAACCATGACGGTGCGTCGACTCGCGATTTCGTCCTCACCCTAAACCCTAAACCCCGTGCGACGCGCCGTGTGGTTCGCGATAAGACCGGGGGGGGTGTGCGGTCGCACACCGGGCACCCACGTCCCCCACGAGAAAATCAATGTAGGCACCTTTCGGTTCAAACTCCAGATCTTATTGCGCCAGATACCAGATACCACCCGTAAGGGTTAACTCGTACCACTCTAAACCTTTAAAGTATACTACTCTAAACCTCCAACCCTGACCTTACCCCTACCCCTACCACCCCACAAAAAACCAACCCGTGCAGCGCGGGGTCGAGCACCCCGGAGACATCGCGGAAGCCGCGAGCCTTTCCTCCATCCAACTTCCCCCGAACGACTACCCGCTGCACGAAACGATTTCCGACTCAATAATCGCTTCGGGCAAGCTTTCGAAGCTGCAACTGGAAGGCGTGGCGTACGCGTGTCAGGCGCACCTCACCAAGTTACCGGGCGGTGACCGGAGCGGGTTTATGATCGGCGACGGGGCGGGGGTTGGTAAGGGGCGGCAAATCGCGGGCATCGTGGTGGACAACTTCGCGCGAGGGCGAAAGCGGCACATCTGGATTTCCTCGTCGCACGACCTGCGACGAGACGCGGAACGGGATTTGCGTGATTTGGGGTGTTACGTCAAAGTCATCGACGGCGTCAAGGAGCTCGATAAGGAAACCAAGGCGCTCGGTTTGTCAAAAACCTGCGCGGAGGGCGTGTTGTTCCTGACGTACAGCACGCTCGTGAGCAAAGGAGGCGGCGAGGGGAAGAAAAACAGCGTCACTACTGGAAAATCAAAAAGCAGACTGGAACAAGCCATCGAGTGGTTCGTGGGGGATACCGAGACGCCACTCAACCAAAAAGAACAAACCGCGGACGGGTGTTTGATTTTCGACGAGTGTCACAAAGCGAAGGTACGTCGCCGCGTTTCCCAAATCCCGCCTCCACGTTTGCCGATTGTCCGCCCGTGATTACTCACGTAACATGGCCCGAAAGACTGACACTTTGTTTTACCTATCGTAAGAACCACAGCGAAGCTTTAAAAAGCGGCTCGAAAGTCGCGGCGTGCGTGATCGAGTTGCAAAAACGGTTGGTCAACGCACGCGTGGTGTACTGCAGCGCCACCGGGGTTTCCGAAATCGGGAACATGGCGTACATGGCGCGGCTCGGGTTTTGGGGCGCGGGTACGTATTTGCGTTCCCAAATCCAGACACACTGTGGAGGCCCGATTACGGGTGACTGTTTGCGCATACACAGCACGAAGGACTGACACTTTTCGCTTACAATCGCAGGGACTCCGTTTCCGGATTCGCAAAAGTTCATCGACGCGATGAAACACCGCGGGGTGGGGTTTCTTGAGGTACGTGTTGCGCGTTTCCCAAATCCGTCAACACACTGTCTGCCCACACAAGACTGACACTCTCTGTTGTTTATCTCAGATGCTCGCGATGGAGATGAAGAGTAGCGGGAAGTACGTCAGCCGGGGTTTGAGTTTCAAAGCCGCGGAGTTCCGCACCGTGGAGACAAAGTTGAACGCGAATCAAACTGCGTCGTACGACGCCGCCGCGGACTTCATGGACAAACTGAAAGCGTGTTTAATGCAGGCGCTCACAGAAACCAGGCAAAACGGAGGCCAGGTATGGAAAGCGTACTGGAGCATGCACCAGCGGTTGTTCAAGCTTCTTTGCGTCAGCGCGAAGGTTCCGGAGGTTGTTGCTCTTTCACAAGCCGCGCTAGCCAACGGCGAGTGCGTGGTGATTGGCATGCAGACCACCGGCGAGAGCGCGGAGGCGTGGGAAACGCAGGGTGCGGAAAAGGGAGTCGACGGCGGCGGGTTATTTAACCCCAACTACGGCGTGAAGAAAGGCACGGCGCAACAGTTCATCAGCACCACGCGCGCGATGTTACGCTTCTTCGTGGAGAATCACTTCCCCACGCACGTCGCGGACGTCGCCGCACCGGGCGCGCGGAACTCGGGAGTAACTCAGCCCGGCGACGGCGACGGAGACGGGTACTTCGACGAGCAGGGGGTGTGGGTTGCGCTTGACGCGGGAGGCGGCAACGGGAGTTTTGCGGGTACCCTGAACTCAAACCCTAAAGATTCAACTCTTCGCCCGCACCCCACGTGTGTGCAGGCTAAAGAGATCTTACTAGAGATGCTCGAGTCCCTGGACTTACCCCCCAACCCGCTGGATGAGCTGATTGATTTGCTCGGGGGTCCCTCCGCGGTGGCGGAGATGACGGGCCGAAGCAAACGCGTCGTGCGGCGAAACGGAGTGTTGCTTCGGGAAAACAGGAGCGACTTGCTCACGTCAAAGACAGCCGACGCGTTTGCGGATTCCGTGGACGGCGTCAACGTCAGCGAGAAGATCAGCTTTCAGAAAGGACAAAAGAAAGTCGCGGTGATCAGCGACGCGGCGAGCACCGGGATTTCCCTCCACGCGCGTTTGGGCGAGGCGAACACGTCAAGGCGCGTACACGTCACCATCGAGCTGCCTTGGTCAGCGGACAAGGCGATACAACAATTAGGACGAACGCACCGGTCGAACCAAAGTAGCGGGCCATCTTATGTCATGGTGAGCACTAATTTGGGCGGCGAGAAACGGTTCGCCGCGGCGGTGGCGCGGCGACTGCAAAGCCTCGGCGCGCTGACCAGGGGCGACCGCAGGGCGGCGACTGGCATCGACCTTTCCGAGGGAAACCTGGACTCGCCCCTGGGCCGGGGCGCGCTGAAGAAGATGTACGACGCCTTGGCGCTACGGGGCGCCGGGCGATTAGATTCGGGAGGGACGGGGCTCGCGAACGACGTGCTCTTAGCAAACGTGCTGAGCCACTTACCCGCGAAGAAGTCCGGCGAAGACGCCGACGAAACGGCGGATCCATCTTCTCCCGACGCTTCCGTGTACTTACACGAGGAACAAACCACCCCCGGCGCCGGGGTCGCGAAGCTTCACGACGAGCTCCGGGAAGCCGTGGTGAAAACCGGACTCCAGGTCGGTTTGAGCCCCGTGGGGTTGAGTTCCGAATCACAGGTTTTGTGGAGCGCGACGGGCGCGGGCGCTAAGGACGTGGGCGACGTGCGTCGTTTTCTGAACCGAATTCTCGGTCTTCCCGTGCGCGCGCAAAACCTACTGTTCGGGTACTTCACCGAGACTCTCGACAAGGAAGTCTCGGTCGCGAAAGCGGACGGGAGGTACACGGAGGGCGTCGCCGATTTAAGCGGCTCGAACATCAGGATCGAGAGCACGGAGACGATTTTGAAAGACCCGTTTGGCAGCGGCGCGGAGTTGAAGAAAACGCTCGTGTCCATCGACCGCGGGGTTTCGTTTCAAGACTCGGTGGAGATGCTGCAGAAACACGAGGAGTCGACGTTGATTCATTCCAACGGGGATACCAAGGATACCACAAACCCTAACCCTGATAGTACCCTGAAGAGCCCTGAGAGTACCCAAAAGAACCCCAAAAAGAACGGCTCCGGTTTTTACCGCGCGAACCGCGACATGTACGGGCGGACGCAGGTGCTTTTGGCGTTTCTCAAGGTTGGGAAGAAAAACACGTTCACCGTGACGCGGCCGAACACCGGATCCTCGATCAACGACCTGGAACGGGATGACTTGGAGTCGAAGTACGTCCGTATTGTGGATGATAAAGTCCACACGGACGCGAAACGTTGGTGGGACGCTACGTACGCGATGACGGAAAACAACTGCATGCACGGCGATTCGTGTTCCACGAGAAACTGCGCAATCGGCACGCGGAACACGCGGTGCTGCATCGTGTCCGGCGCGGTGGTGCCGAGCTGGGGAATCTTGGAGAAGACACTGGAACGGCACGGCGAGCGATTTCCCAAAAGCGACCGGGGGATGCGAGCCGCGAGGGCGGTCGCGGAGGACGGCACCAAAGTCGTGGGGATACGGTACCCGGAGGAGTTGTTAGAGGAAGTTCGGGAGAAACTCATCAACGAGTGGGCGGTGCGGGACGACTTGCTCGCGGGCGTGGGGGCTGGCGGGGGGGGTGAGGACGACGGACGCGGGGTTGGGAACGACGAAACCATCACTTTAGATGGAGCGGGTACGATTACTTTAGATGGCGCATCCGATTCAACAGCGGAAGGGGCCAACGGCGCATCCAATTCAAAACAGGAAGACGCCAAAGGATGTATACAACAGTCTCCTCGTCGAAGCCGGTTCGAGGACGTCACGCCGGTTGATAAACGGTGCGCCGCAAGAGCGGCGACGGCGCCGAACACGATGCGCTCGTTTTTCACAACCAAAACGGCGACTGTCAAAACGGTTGGAGATTTCGTGAAGCGCGAAGGTGACGATTCGGGTGACCCTAAACTCGTAGGGGACACGAAGCGCCCGCGCACTTCCATTGATTTGACCGGGCCTCCCACGAAAAAGAAAACCAAAACCAAGACGAAATCTGAGGTAATAGTCCCTCCGGGTGTTGGCAAGTCTCAATCGTTTTTCACCGCTTCGGAAAAACAACCGTCGACGAAAAAAGAAAAACAACCGCCTTTAACGTTCGAAACGCGGCGACAAACCTGTCCCATCTGCGCACACGTGTTTCCGGCAACGTCGCTTAATTCCGATATCAACAAGCACGTGGATGTGTGTGTGGAGAACATGGGGTGATGTGTTTTTTAGCGCGTACGTTTCGAAGATACGATTTAGATTACTCGACCTTACTAGTCTAGTTGTTGACGCTCTCGTCCGCGCACTTAATGCCCGTGTCCGTGTCCGTGCTTCTCCTGCTTCTTCTCGCCGTGGCCGTGGCCGTGGTCCTCGGTGCACGCGGTTTTCCCGCCGTCGTGCGAGTGCCCGTGGTTCTCTTCTTTCTTCTCGCCGTGACCGTGCCCGTGCGCCTCTTCCTTCTTCTCGCCGTGGGCGTGGCCGTGGCCGTGGTCCTCGGTGCACGCCGTCTTGCCTCCGTCGTGCGAGTGCCCGTGATTCTCTTGCTTCTTCTCGCCGTGCCCGTGCCCGTGCGTCTCTTCCTGGCTGTGGTCCGCGATGCACACCACGCCTCCGTGCGAGTGCGCGTGCGGCGCCGCGTCCGTCGCCGGCACCGGGGCTTTCTCGAACAGAACCTGCGTCGCATCTGCGTCGGCATCCGAGATCTTGGCCACCAGCGTGTACTGGTTCACCACCATCCCCGCTGGTTTCTCCAGGCTGATCACAATCGCAGCGGCGCCGGACCCATGTCGGATGTCCACGGAGGACATGTTTCCGGGCGTGCCGTTGATGACAACGGCGGCGGCGAACGAGGTGGCGCCGATTGAGACGTGCGTGGTGCCTTTGGGGCACACGATTTCGTAGGACGTGACGGCGGCGTCGAAGGTGGGCACCAGCGTCGCGGCTGCTTTCTTGAACCCATCGGATGACTTGAAGTTCACCTCCCCGCCCTCCACCAGGGGGAGCTGCGCGTCCACGGAGAGGAAGTTGATAACAGCGGTCATGGTGGGCGGTGCGTGACGAAGTGCGCGCGATCGTTCAATCAGGCGACAGAAAAAGTTTACGGGCCGGCACGCGCTTTCGGTCAGACGCGGAGACAGTGTGACCGGATATTCGAGCGGCAGCATCAGTTCCAATCGCCATTGATCGGACTCGCGCCGACACCCCCAAAACCAAGATGCCTATCGACGTCTCCCCCACCGCCCTGGCGGAAATCCGCATGGGCGAAGGCCCCGCGGGCCGCACCCCCAAGACCGTGATGGAGGTACGTCGCGTCGTCTCGTCCCAACACCCTTCTTGGCGCAATTTTCTCCCGATCCTCGTCGGCAACCAAGATCCGCGAACCAACAATGAAGGTCCGGGGTCTGGTGCCCGGGCCGTACCGGTGACCGCATCTCTTGCGAGAAGATGATGTGTCGTATCGTCCACGTGCGATACGTCTCGTTAAATGCTGTCCTCGCCCGCGCGCCTGATACTCCGCGATATCTCGCCACGCATCGGCAATGCGCGCGGGAAACGATCTCGCGGTCCATCCAAAAAGACGCCGATCTCGCCGACCACGATCCCCTTGAGTCATGACTCACCAATCCCTCCCATCTCCCAAACAGGTCTTCAAGGAATGCTCCGAGCACAAGCTCTCCACCACCATGGCCCTGAAAGGTGCGTGCCCTGATGCAAATACCGCGAGACGCGTTCTCACGATGGCCTCGCGTGGCCAATTTCCCAATCCTCGTTTCGCGGCACGACCAGAGAGGCGCACAGCTGTGCGTTTTCCAGAATTGTGATTTTTTTGACCCCGAGCGAAGCGTTTTACACACAAAAAACGTGACTGACAAACCCTAAACCCTACCCTCTGCAGCCTGCAACGGCAAGACCTGGACGTGGAAGGAGTACTACGCCGATACGCTGCGCACGGCGAAGTCGTTCATGGCCCTCGGCGTCGGCCGGTTCGAATCCGTGTCGATTCTCGGATTCAACTCCCCCGAGTGGCTTCTTTCCAACAACGGCGCCATCGCGGCAGGCGGTTTCGCCGCCGGGATCTACACCACCAACGAACCCCCCGCGTGCAAGTACATCGTGGACCACTGCAAGGCGAGGGTGATTGTCGTTGAAGGCCAAAAGCAGCTGGACAAGATCCTCGCGATCAGGGCCGAGCTCCCCAAGCTCGCCGCCATCGTGGTGTACGGCGGTGAGTTCAACAAGAGCGCCAACGACGGCGTCGGCCCGGGCACCGCTAAGGTGTACGGCTGGGACGACTTCCTCGTGTTAGGGGACAACACCTCCGACGCCGACCTGCAAGCCAGGATGGATGACCAGAAACCCGGCCACTGCTGTACCCTCATCTACACCAGCGGCACCACCGGCAACCCCAAAGCGGTGATGATCTCGCACGACAACGTGACGTGGACCACGCAGGTTAACCTGGACCACACGCCCGAGCTCACCGCGGGCCCGCTCCGGGTGGTTTCGTACCTCCCCCTGTCGCACATCGCCGCGCAGATCGTGGATATCCACTCGCCCATGGGCGGGCTCCTCATGGGCCTCCCCGCGGAGGTGCACTTCGCGCGACCCGACGCCCTCAAGGGAACCCTGAAGCAAACCCTCATCGACGCCAAACCCACGGTGTTCTTCGCGGTGCCGAGGGTGTGGGAGAAGTTCGCGGAAGCGATGCAGGCGGTGGGCAAGAAAACCACCGGCCTCAAGAAGCGCATGTCCACCTGGGCCAAGGGCTTGGGAAGCCAGATGCACGCCGCCGCGCAAGTCGGCAGCACGCGCTCCAACCCCGTGTTCGGGTTCATCGCGAGGGTGCTTCTCAAGAAGGCCAAGGCCGCGCTGGGTTTGGACGAGTGCAGGGTGTTCCTCTCCGGCGCCGCCCCGATCACCATGGACACCCTGAACTATTTCGGCTCGCTGACGATCAACATCGTGGAGGTGTACGGCATGAGCGAAAACACCGGTCCGCAAACCTGCGGCAAGCCTTCGTACTTCATCAGCGGCACGTGCGGCACCACGCTCCCCGGGGTGGAGATCAAAATTGACCACGACCCTTCCAGGGACAAGCCCGGGGAGGGCGAGGTTTGCTTCCGGGGACGGCACGTGATGATGGGGTACATGCACAACGCGGAGAAGACGGAGGAGACCGTGGACGCGGACGGGTGGTTGCACTCGGGCGACGTCGGGAAGGTTGACCCCACCACCAACCTGCTAGGCATCACCGGACGCATCAAAGAACTGATCATCACCGCGGGTGGCGAGAACATCGCGCCGGTGCCGATTGAGGACAGGCTGAAGTCCCTCCTGCCCGGCATCTCCAACGTGATGATGATCGGCGACAAGCGCAAGTTCAACTCGTGCCTGGTGACGCTGCGACAGGAACAGGACCCGGACACCGACGGCGGGTTCACCGACGTGTTGTTCGGCAACTCCACGGAGGTCAGCGCGGCGTCCACCACCGTGTCGCAGGCGAAGAAGGACCCGGTGTGGCTGAAGACCATCCAGACCGCGATCGACACGTACAACAAAGAAGCCACCAGCAACGCGCAAAAGATCCAGAAGTTCACCATCCTGGACTGCGACTTTTCCGTCCCGGGCAACGAGCTCACCAGCACGCAAAAGCTCAAGAGAAACGTGGTGACGGAAAAGTACAAATCCGTCATCGACGGCATGTACTAAGAAAAGTAAAAAGCCGTCATCGACGGCATGTACTGATTCGTCGCGAGCGCGAACGAGACGATCTACGACACATACGCACCTGACTACCTGACTCGAGAAAACGAACGAGAAGTTTTTTTTAATAAAAACACTCTCTCACGAAACCACGCAACACGTCGGTTCGTGTTTTCGATTCAAATCGTCCAACCCCTCGCGGCTGTCTTTTCCTTCCCCACCGTTTCTTTTGACAGCGGTGACTCCACTGTTGTTTTGCTGTGTTTGTGTCGTACCAGCCTCGAAGAAATCCGCCACGCTCAACGCCGCCTGCGTCACGTCGCGCAACGGCTCGGGCGCGCGCGTTTTTCCGATGGTTTGTTGGGCGTTCTCCTCGTCGTCGGTTGAAAATCGAAACGGTAGGTCGAGCGCGCCGCATCCAAAATCATTAGGCGAGTCCGTGATCACAGTTAACTTGACGCCTCGAGGCAGTGGCTTGACTAAACACTCATACAGCTCATCTCTGGTGATGCACCCGCTTTCGTGAAAATCAAGCGGCAACAACGCGGGGGCGTCCGGGTCGAATGAATGAATGGGTTTTTTTTCTTTCGGTTGTTTTTTAGTGGATTCATTCAACTCCTCGACAAGCAACCCGCACCGTCCCGAGAAGTGGAACAGAAGCGAATCCCCAGCCTGTGCGTTTTTAGTGAGCCACTTGATGGACCTTTGAATGTTTCGTTTCGTGGGCTGGCCGGTTTCGTGGCCGTCGTCTACCAACACGCGCGCGCCGTCCTTCTCGTCGAAGCCGAGCGACTCGATCGTTTTCAGTAAAAACATAACATCGTCTTCCCTTTTTCGTAACCGGTACTGGGTACCAAGACGTCTGGTTTCGTCCGTTTTCGACGCAGCGGCGTGGCCCGTGTAGTTGATACCGATGCACACGGCTTTTCGCGAGCCCACGGCACTGGTGGGGTGGCAAATTTGCACCACGTCGCTGCGCACGTCGAGCGGTTTCGTGGATGCTACTAAAGGTGTTCGTAAACTGCCGAGATCTTTTAGAGCGGACGCCATCACGCCCAAAGCGTCGCTCCACGTACCCCGAGAATCGCCCGTGACATCGTATTTGGACGAAGAAGATGTGCGTGTTCGGGTAGAGGTAGGGTCACCCGAAGAGGGGAGGCACGCCTCGAGCGCGCGCGCCACCGCGTGCGTGCCGACGCCCCCTTCTCTGCGAGACTCGTTGGTCTCCACATCGCGAGCCTCTCTTCGCGCCGCGGCCGCCTCTTCGAGCCCGGACCCACGGGGAAGGGGACGCTCCGGGGGCGGGCGCGTCGCCAGGAGGATCACATCCGCGCCGCCGCGCATCGTGAAACCCCGAGGACGCGCGTGCGACACTGCTGTGTCAACACAGAATGGACAGATTAACGAACAATATGAAAATCAGCTTTTCGTGAAACGTGTGAAAACTTCGTGTCACGTGTGCGGCGCGACTCGGCGAGCGAGTGGCACGGTTCCATCGCCGGTCGTTGGGTAAAATTTTAGTAGAAGTGTTCGGGCATCAGGGCAGCAAGCGCTTCGTAATAGTATAACAGTGTCTCGCTCTAGGCGCCATTTCTCCCGTAATTACGCTCTCCCTTTCTTCACGTACCGCGGAGGCAATCCCGGCATGAGCGGAGGTAGGACTTCCATGTCGTCGTTCCCCGTGGGCCCGGATGCGTCCGACCCGTCGCTCACCAGCTCAACCTCCACCTTCCCCTCTCCAACCTCCGTGATGCCGCAGGTAACGCCCGGTCCGAAAAACCCTTGAATCTTTTCTCTTCGGTCGGTCCACTCTTCGAAGGTCATCTTCGGCGAATCAAACTTCAACACCAACGCGTACCTGTCCACGATGACCATCTCCGCCAGCCCGGTCATCGTGGGCGCTTGCGATTTCCGCAACCCACCAGGGCGATTGTACCGGAAGATAATTTGAGAAGCTTCTTCCAAGTGCTGCTCATCTCCGTACCGGTACCGCGTGACGTCGTTCCTCACCTGCGTTAAAATTCCCGTGGTTTGCGTCTCACGCAACGCAAGCGCGTCTTCGTACGTAACGCACTCCAGCGGGTCCAGCTGTGCGTACTTCAGGGCGAACCCGATTAAGGAGATGATGAAGCCGTAAATCAGGAGCAGGGAAGAAACACTGCCACCTGGGAGGAAGTTGAAGAAGCTGAAGAACCCGTAGGACAACAGCGGCAGGCCGACTGACAGACCGATCGTGCCGAACGATGTGGTCGCCAGGTTGAACCCCTCTTCCGGTTTCACCATCTTCGTTGAGGTTGACCGTGGGAGCTTGGGCACCACGCTGGACGCGGCGAGATCGGGGTTGACCATGCCCTTCTTGCCCGACACCGCAAGCTCCGCGGCTTCGTCGATGGCGTCGTTGCGCACGACAAGGGCGCCTCGTTTTTGGGCAACAGGCGCATGACGCTTTGAAGACACGGCGAACGCGAACGTGGCCTTGGAAGAGAGCGCGCAGGGGGCGCGAAGCGCGGCGGCGCGGCGCGTGGAAGACGCGCCCGCGGTGGCGCGAACGGCCACCGCGGGGAAACGGACGGCGGAGATGGAGGACATGTCTCCGAACGCACGCGATCGAGAATGGCAGCTCGTCGGACGTCGCCCACGTGTCGTCCTCTCCTTTCTTACGATTTTGCCTCGCCTTCAGATGGTCAAGGACGCACACACAATTAGTCTTTCGAATCCGTAAACGATGCCACCTCGACAAGGCGGTGAGGCAATCAGAGGAGGCTCATCCGAAACGCGAAACACTCGCCGATTTGCCGATCGTACGACACTCTGGACGCACACGTCGTTTCGACCCCCTCCCAAAAAATGTCCGCCATCGCCTCCGCGTTCAAGACCATGGCGTGCGCCGCCAAGCCCGCGCTTGCCGGCCGGCAGTTCACCCGAGCCGCGCCTTCCCTCCGCGCGCCCGCGTTCAAGGCCCGCGGCCTTTCCATCGCGAGCCCGGCTTTCGCCAAGTACGGCAGCGAGAAGAAAGGCGAGTACCCTTCGTTGGAGTTCCGTATTTTCTTCAACGAGGACGGCAAGCCGGTGAGCCCGTGGCACGGCGTGCCGCTGCACAACCCTGATGGGACGTGCAACTTCATCTGCGAGATCCCGAAAGAAACCAAAGCCAAGATGGAAGTCGCGACGGATGAGGAAATGACGCCGATTAAACAGGACACGAAAAAAGGCAAGCTGCGCGATTACCCGTACAACATCAACTGGAACTACGGCATGCTTCCGCGAACGTGGGAAGACCCGGGGCACGAGCACCCCACCATGAAAGTCAAGGGGGACAACGACCCGGTGGACGTGGTGGAGATCGGGTCCGTGGCGCTTGCCATGGGAAGCGTCACTCCGGTCAAGCCGGTGGGCGTGTACGCTATGATCGACGACGGCGAGCTTGATTGGAAAGGTAAGGAACTTTCCCAATCACCACGTTCCGCCGACTGTTTACTGCCCTGTATGGAGTACAGTATACCCTTCCCAATCCCTCATATACATTACGAGAGACTGACACTTTCGGCTTTTATCGTATCAGTCATCGCCATCGCGGCTTCGGACCCGAAAGCGAAAGACATCAACGACGTGGCTGACGTGGAGAAGCACTTCCCTGGTGAGCTCGAAAAGATCCGGGTGTGGTTCCGGGATTACAAGACCCCGGATGGTAAGCCGATCAACGAGTTCGGGCTTGACGACAAGTGCATGGACAAAAAATACACCATGGCCGTGATCGAAGAAACCGCCGGGTTCTACGACAAGCTCGTGAGCGGCGAGAGGGAAAACGACGGAGGGCTGAGCTTGAAGTAATCAAGTAACTGCGTATGTGTCGTGGTCTTTGAAAGCGAGTGGACGTTGAACGATAGGGGTTATATTCGGAAGTACGGTGAGTAAGGATGTGTTGGACTCAATCGTCAATCAGTTATGTCCGGCTATTCAGTTACATCCAGGTATATAAAAATACGTGTTTACCTACCCTTCTCGGGATCCAACTACCACCACTCTCAGTATTTGCTCTTCTTCCGCGGCCGAACGAACATGGCGCCTTCCCGGTCGCGCTGGCCTTTGCCGTTGCCCCAGTTGGTTTTGTTTTTGTCGCCTTTATTGCTCGAAGAATCGTTTGAAAACTCCGCGTACTTGGCTTTGGCCTTGGCGGGCATGTTCTGTCCGCAGTTGGCGCCCGAAAAACCCGCGAAGCGGCGCGGCGGCGGTTTCTTAGCCGTTCCGCTCTTGCCCCCGTTTTTCCAGTTTTTGGCGAGCGCATCTTTCTCGGCTTGTTCCAACAGTTTCGCCCGCCGCGGGTCCCACTCGTCCAGGACGTGCAGGGGAAGGTCGTTGGGGTGCGACGCTACGCTGTAGCCGTCCACCATGGCTTTCGGGAGCTTGCGGTGCCACCGAAGCGCGTCCGTTTGAAGCGCGTCGCCCAAGCCGCAGTACCAGAAGCTCGGGAACGGGCTCGTGCGCTCGCCCAACCGCCCGACGTGCCCCTTCTTTTTCTTCTTGCCGTCGTTTTGTACCTTGTTCCGCCGCTCCGCCGCCAGCGCCTTGGGGGTCCAGTAGTAGTACCGCTTGAACGGCGCTACGTAAAAAGGAAGGGTTTGTTTCCGACTCCGCGTATCAACCGTGCCGTCCTTGTGTCGCTTCACCGCGAGGTCACGAATCTTGCCCCTCGATTTCCCGCGCGTAGAAGGGTCGTGCACTTTCATCTCCTTCTCTTCTGATTCTGATTGCGATTCAGGTTCTGCTTCAGGTTCGGATTCTTCATCTTCGGATTCTTCAGATTCATCTCCGGACGCTTGTTTTTCGTCACCAACACCACCCACCTCCACCACCGTTTCCTTCTCCCGCAACGCCTTCCCCGCCGCCCCCCCGGTCAACAAAGCGTCCACGTAGTACGGCTTGTTGATGACGTAGGACGGGAGGAGCAAAAAATAAGGCCGGTCGTGTCGCGCGCAGTTTAGCGCCGCGAACCGCAGACACTTTTCCACGTGGTCCTCCGAGTACGGCGGGTTCGTGACGAGCACGTCGTGTTCCGGTACCTCGTCGTTCTTAACCACCTCGTAGAAGTCCTTGTTTTCGTTAATCACGTTGGAAAACCCGAGCGCCTTGAACGACCGCTGCGTGCCGCCGGCGCAGTAGTACGGGTCTGATACGAAAAAACCGAAAGTGTCAGTCTGTTGTAATGTGTATTACGTAAACAGTCAAGGTAATCAGAGGTAAGACGTTCCTTCGCAGGACGAGTATGGGCAATCGCGAAGGCGGGACGTGTTCAGTGGGAAAGCCCCGTACCGTAAATAACCAACTCGCTTGGTTTCTTCCCCAAAAACTCCGCGGTTTTCGCCAGGAAGTTCACCACGTGTTTGTGCGCCTCCGGGGACGTCTCGCAGTGGTCATCGGGGTCCACTGCAAAGTCGTGAGACACTTCAGTGGGCGGTTTCTCCATGCGCAACTCGACCGTGTTTTCTGGCTCTTCTGTTTCGTCGCCCTCGTCTTCCTTTTTTGTCTTCACGGGCGCTACCATCTGCGCTTCAATCTCGTCGCGCGACAAGTCGTCGACGGTTTGCGTCTCCTCGTCCCACACACCGACTCGCAAATGCGTCCCGTCGAACGATCGTTTCGTGCTGCTGTACACGTACCCCGACCTCCGGTCTAGCAAATATAACATCTCATCCACGAAAACACCCTCCACGTTTAACGCGCCGTGGTGGGTTTTCTCCGCGAACGCTGCGTTGTTGTTGTTGTTTTTGTTTCCGTGTTTTTTTACGGATGGCTTCGCGTTGGTCTCTTCATCGTCGCCATCGGTGTCGTCATCGTCGTCGCTTTTCTCGTTGCGGCCGTTACCAACCGCAACAGCCACGACAGGTACTTGTTTCGGGAACCGTTCCATCTCTGACCTCCGCCTTTGCTTCTGCGCCGCCCGTGAAGACGCTTTCTTGGCGCGAACACGAGCCGCCTTGGAAAGTAATTCGTCTCCGCCGCCGATTTCCGGATTTCCGGAAGGCGAAGTGCACGCGCCCGTGCTCGCCCTCGGCGGCGCCGCGGCGTCGTCCGAGTCGGAGTCGAACCGGTCCAGGTCAGCGGCGGCAGCGGCCATCGCACAGGGGCGAGTGTCGAGACTCAGCGGCGCCTGCGAGGAGTGAGGGGAGGATGGCAGATGCCGACCGATGTGAAAAGTTGCGGAAGTAACGCAGTTGAAAAATAGTTTCACGCAATCATGTGTGGTTTTTGACTCTCTGATGACCCTCCGCGTGGCCACCCAGATCAGGCCGCGCCGTCCCACGTCCGCGAAGTATCACGCGTCATGGTTCACGCCCTGGTGATTTCCAACACCGTTCGCGTCGCGCCCGCGGCGCGAACTACTCGTCGCGCGGTCACAACTCGTCGTTCCACCACCGTCCCGGTCAGGGCTTCTTCTGTGAACCGAAACGATGACGCGGTGTCCGTGTCTGACCGTCGCGCGGCGGCGTCTCGCGCGGCACTCAGCGCGGTGGCGTCCGTCGCCGCCGTCGTGTCGGCCCCGGTGGATCAAGCGCACGCCGCCGCTACGGAGCTGGCGCAGGTGCGTCATTGTTTCAAAGCGAACAGCACAACAGCACCGACGCGACGGTGTCTTATCATCGATTCGTGTCCTCTGCAAAACTACGCAAAACGGCAAACGCTGACTTTTCCTTTTCTTCTCCCCTCATCCCTCCCTCCCTCCCCCCCAGGTCGCTGCGAACTCCCCCCTGGAATCCGCCCGACTCTTCGTCGCCATCGCCACCGTGGCGCTGATTCTTTTCCAGGGCCCGAAAGGCGACGGGGTGGTGAATTCGCTGAATGAAAATCGAGTCTTCGGAAGCGCCAGCGAGGCGAAAAACGCGGTGGACTACATCACCGGTGGGCTGATCGGCGGGTTCATCGTGCTGTCGGGGATATTAGCAATTCAATGAGGATACTTAGCCTGAAGGTACGTATGTAATAGGTAAACAAGCATATCAAGAGCTCGTTGGGTGCACAAAAGTCTATACATTTCTATCACCGTCCGTGGACGCGCGCGGTGCGTTTCTTGGTGTCTCTGAAGAAAAGCAAGGCACCTTTACAAAAATTCATACCATTCACATCTGCAACTTCGGTTCCGTGCTTTGCCCGAGAAGTACCCGCGACGGCGCCGGGCGTCGGACCCTAAACTTGGTGTCCCAATCGACAACACGTAAGCCAGGCCATCTGCCAAGCAAGTGTTACGAACGAGCCGACGGGCTGCCGCGTTTTCACGCGTGTAAGGCGCCGAAGCGGGGACCTCTCGGGGAAAGCAAAACTGAAGCTAACAGAAGTGATGGCGGGAAGAATTTTGGAGCAGCGCCTTTGCTTTTCAAGAGAAACACCAAGAAACTCACCCTGCGCGGCGGCTACGCACCAGGTTCAACGCGATCGCGGCGGATAACTGGCCGTCGAACTTTGAACGATCACGTCAACACTAGCAAGTGTAAAGCCCCGGCTCGTTCCGGAGGCCGCCGTACACTTGCTGGCAATGCGGTGTACGTTGAAGGTTCGCCTCCCAGTTATCGTCCGCGATGAGATTGAACCTGGTACTCGCGACGGCGCGCCTCCCTGATTCTCAAAAAATTACCTCTCCGGGTAGACGCACCCGTTTTGCGGCACTGGTGTCATTTCGGACAAATCGAAGCCCATGTCAACCGCGGCGGCTCGGGCTTCTTGAACCACCTCAGACGGCGGTTCTGCGTCGCGCGTGAAGATCCACAACCCGCTTCCGTTAGTCCCGGTGAGTTTGGTGCGGCACGTCCCAGGTTCGATCCCGGGCACCTCAGGCTGTCCTCCTGAAATCACGGCCCAGTCGTACCCAGGGCCGCCTAAATGGTCATCTTCGCCGTGAGGTGTGGGAGGGCTCACCGCGACGATCCAGTACGGGCCGCGTAGGTTGTTTGGCAGGAACCGAGGGCCCACCGCCAGTTTCGACGGGACGTCTGGGTCGGGAACGATCGCTCGGAGTAACATTCTGCGCTCGTTCTGAGGCGGGCCGTCCACGGACCCTTCGTTCGCGGTGTTGTAGACCGAGACAGTCTGGAGGTTTTGAGAAGTTGGAAGAGGAGGTGAGTGGAGAGTCGGCTTTGGGGCTGGGGTTGTGAAGCGGCAAAAAAGAAATTATTGGATAGGGCACCGGGTCACTACTCACGGTTTTCGCGTCGTCCTCGAACGCGTACGACGCGCGTACGCAGAACAAGCTCTCTACGGGTTGGTACCCGTTGGGCTGTTGTTCCTGGACGTACCACGGGTGCGACTCCACGTACGCGGCCAGGGAAAAGTCCGACACGGTGGTGATCACGGGGCAGGGTTCGGTGTTTTCCGAGGCTCCGCACCCTCGTGTAAACAAACGCGTGAACCAGTTGTCGCACCCGAGGCTTGAGCCGGACGACGAACCGGCATCCACGCCTCTCGTCGCAACGAGAGCGAGGGCGAGGAGAAAGAAGCGAGTGGTCGTGCGTGCGGAGGAAAAAGTCATGGCGGCGCGACTGGGACACCGAAACGCGCGACGGTTGTGGACGAACGAGCGAGGTGTCGTGTCTTTTGGTTGTGTTGTTCGAGGGTCGTTCCGGAATCTCGCGATTCTCCACGAGCCAATGAACGCTGCTTTCGTTTCGTACATTCCGCATCGTGCTCGCGCCACTCCCGCGCGCGCACGTGTCGCGCCGTAACGCGCTCGGCGCTGGTCCACACGAGTTGGCATGTTCCCTGTGCTCGCGCTTGGTTCGTGTTGCGTGGTTGCGCCGGTGGCGGCCGCGTCTCCACGCGCCAACCGCGTTTCGCCCCGAACGACGCGAGTCGGCACAAAATCGCGAGTTCGATGCGTGAAAACAAGAGCCTCCACCATCACGCCCACACCTCCCGCGCTTTCCAACCCCGAGATGGGCACGCGAGCGAAGGACTTCACCAAGCGCAAGGTCACGGTACCGTACAAAGACGAGCCTGTTGATTGCGAGATTATGGTAAACGACGGCGCGCGTGCGGCGATCAAGGCGAACGACGCGGAGCGGTTCGTGTCTTTGATAGACCCAAAAAATCCAAAGCTTGAGAAGTTATTAAGAGTGATGGAGGCCGGGTGGGACAAAGTGGGCGTGCGCGCGAAAAACGCGGGACACCACACGCTGTGGCCTGAAGCGTTCGAGGCCGGTGCTTGTTTACTACGAGAGGCGTTCCCGGAAGAGTGCGACCCGGAGTTTGGCGGCGAGGTGTTGAGCGGCGTGGCGTTCGTCGGGGACGACAAGAAAGACCGCGCCATCGACTTCATGCAGCGGCGGCCGAAAACGGATTTCACGATGAGCAAATACAACCCCCTGGGAAGGCTGCATCGCGACCCCGACGCGATCGATTACAAAAGCCCGGGCTGGATGGAAACCTCCATGCCTGATTCTACAGGAGAAGGAGATGACAACGGGTACTCGTACCGGTACTACAACCTCTGGCTCGCGCGCACGCCAATCGACCCGACCGGCGAGACCTGGGAATCGCCGCTGTGTTTGCTGCTCCCGAAACACGGAGGCGCACAGGTACGTATTGTATTTCCCAAATCCCAACACTGTTTGCCAATACAAGTACTGACACTTTTCTTTTACAATCACAGGAGTGGCGGTACGACGTGCGTTTCCCTGAGGACAACGACACCGCGGTTCCCGAAACCACACAAGAGATGATGGCACGCATGATGAAGAACCCGCTCAGCGCGGCGCCCATCATCATGAGCGCGTTTTCCACCACGAAAAAATCAAAAGAAGAGCAGTTTGCATTCACGGATCAAAACTACATGAAACGCGGATCCCCCGAGCTCGAGAGGGACGCGACGCACGTCTGGATCACGCACCCTTTCGTGATTTTCGACTCCTTCGACATGTGGCACGGCGCTGGGAAGTGGGATTCGGAGGAGAAGGCAGATATTATCGATAAATGCGTCGACAAAACCCGCGCGCGGCAAGACGCCAGTAAGGGCCGCGTTTCAATGGAGCTGCGGTTCCGAGCGCGGTGTAAACCGAACCAAAAAAACGGCGTTCCGTTCTCGCCTGTTTCCTCGGCGTACCGGGGAAAGGTGTTCACCCCCGATACGGTGAGGCCGTCGGAAGGGAGGTACGATTTAGTGACCGGAACAGTCGCGGTGAAGTAGGAGGATTAGCCCTTTCCCAAATAAAATAGACTACGTATTCGCGCTGGAAGAATACTCAGAATACTCACTCACGTCGGGGTTCCTTTATTAGTGTTTCGCCTCGTCGCGACGACGGCGGCGATGAGCTTCAGCGCTTCCATCTCGCCGCCCCGTCCCCCCCCGCAAAGCGACGGCAGGCGTTTCGCCAGGTCGTTCACCATGTGTCGCGACAACCCGCCCGTGGAGGTTCGGGTACTACCTTTTTTCGGCGACGCGAAAGCGGTCGACCGGCGATTGGAAACAACTGCCGCGGCTTCAAGCGCGTCCGCCAAACGCGGGTTCGCGCTTACCAACCGGGTCGCCGCCCGCACCGCGTTGGTTTCGTAGTTTTCGTCTTCCGAGTACACCTCAGGATCCTCAACGGGCGCGGGGGCGGTTTTGTTGGATTCACGTAAATCCGTCGCCGGCGCGAAAACAGCCGCGCGCTCCCGTTCCTTGCGAAGCTCCACGCGAGTCTGTTTGCCTCGGTGCGCCGCTTGAATCTTCAGCGCAGCGGCGGCTTGCTTCGCTTGCTCTTCTCTTTGCCCGAGATGATCCTTGCGTGTCTGCTTGCCCCGGTGCACCGCCTGAATCGTCAGCGCAGCCGCGGTCTGTTCCCATTGCGTCTGAAGTTCCAAACGCGCCGCCTTCCCTCGGTGAACCGCTTGAATTTTCACCGCAGCCGCGGTCTGCTCGCGCGTTTCCTGGACCTCCTTGCGCGCTTGCTTCCCTCTATGAACCGCTTGAATTTTCACCGTAGCCGCTATCTGCTCCTTTTGCGTCTGAAGTTCCCTGCGCGCGCGTTTTCCTCGGTGCACCGCCTGAATCTTCAGCGCAGCCGCGGCTTGCGTTTCAAGGGCATCGTCAGCCTCCGCGTCGCCCTCCGACGCCGAAAGGGCGTCGACGATCTCAGCCACCGACGTATCCACGGCTCCTCCGTCCGACTCCTCGGGTTGTTCGTCTTTTTGCTTCTGAAGCTCTTTCCGGGCTTGTTTTCCTCGGTGCACCGCCTGGATTTTCACCGCAGCCGCTGTTTGCGCCTCAAGGTCGTCATCGAAGTCCGCACCTTCCTCCGACAACGCGTTGACGATCTCAGCCACCGACGTGTCCACGGCGTCTCCGTCCGACTCCTCGGGTTGTTCGTCGTCTAGCTCTTCTTTTTGCTTCTGAAGCTCTCTACGCGCCGCCTTCCCTCTATGAACAGTCTGAATTTTCAGCGCAGCCGCTGTCTGTTCCTTTTCCTCGTCTAAAATCGCAGACACCGCCCCGCTGACGAGTCCGCCAACCGCCCCTTGAAGCTCCTCCGCGTACGCCTTCCGCGTCGCTTCGGTTTCGAGGCACTGCGCGTGCATCTTGGAAAACTCGGAAAAGTCAAACTCGCCGTTTTCGTCCGCGTCGTAGTCCTCCATCAGCGCCTTCGCGTACGAAACAAACTCGCCGTCGGTCACGTCGAGGCCGAGCTCACAGAACACGCCCATGAGTTCGTGTCTTTCAAGTTTACCGCTCCCGTCGGCGTCAAACTTTGCGAACGCAACTCGCACGGGATCCGAGGTGGACGGTGTTTCAAGGGGTGGCGTCTCTTTTGGTCGCGCATCTGGCGTTTCCTGCGCCCTGGGAGGCGCCGCAACCTGCGGAGGTACCCTTTGTGAAAGCTCCTTCCGAGCTTGCTTTCCGCGGTGCGCCGCTTGAATCTTCACCGCAGCCGCGGCTTGCGTCTCGAGGTCATCTGTCTCCACGTTTGCCTCCGAAACACATGATATATCCACAAGATCGACCAACAGGGACTCCACGGCTTCTCCGTCGTCCGACTCCTCGGGACCCTCGTCGTCCGGCTCTTCTTTTTGTGTATGAAGCTCCTTACGTGCTTGTTTGCCTCGGTGCGCCGCCTGAATCTTCACCGCAGCCGCTGTCTGTTCCTTACGCGCCTGAATTTCCTTGCGCGCCACCTTCCCTCGGTGCACCGCTTGAATCTTCAGAGCAGCCGCTGTTTGCTGCTCTTCAAGGTCATCCGCCTCATCCGCGTCTTCCTCCGACAACGCATCGACGATTTCAGCCACCGACGTATCCACGGCTTCGTATTCGGCTTGTTGCTTTTCCTGCTCCAAAATTCCCGACACCGCATCCCCCACGAGCCCACCCACCGCCCCTTGAAGCTCCTCCGCGTACGCCTTCCTTGTCGTTTCGGACTCCAGGCACTGCGTGTACATCTTGGTAAACTCTTGAAAGTCAAGCGTTCCGTTTTCATCCGCGTCGTAGTCCTCCATCAGCGCCTTCGCGTAGGACACGAACTCCTCGTCAAGAACGTCCAATCCAAGCGCACCGAACACGCGCATGAGCTCGCCGCGCTCGAGTTTGCCGCTGCCATCGGCGTCAAATTTGTCGAACGCCGCGCGAACGGGGTCTGGGTCCGACATCGCGTCTGACCTGTGGTGGCGTCACGCGACGCGCGCCGCAACAAACGCAGTGTCGCCGGGGGCCGAGACGCTCCGAAAGGGGAATCAGCAATTCGCAAAATCCGTTTTCGTGCGCAATTTTTCGACGGGTCGCCTCGGAACGACAATCACGCGCCCTGTCGGTCTGGCGGGCACTCGGCGGGGCGGCAGCTGGTGTGCCACGAGTTTTTACCGGGCTTCGCTGTCGCGCGATCGCATACGTATAGACCGACCGGCACGTCTCACGACACAACACCGGTGGATTCCCCACGCCTCAGCGCCCATCATCGAACCGCGTGTGTCACTTTCATAACAACCATCGCAAACAACCTTCGTTGCCATGTCCAAGCCCGATGGTCCCCCCCTCACCGCGTGGCAGCAAGCCGCGAAGGCGTACTTCTACGTCACGATATGGATGGCCATAAGCATGTCCGTGATTCTGTTCAACAAGTACATCCTGGCGTACAGCGGGTTCCGGTACCCGATCGCGCTGACGCTGTGGCACATGGTGTTTTGCACGTCCGTTTCGTCATTCTTAGTGAGAGGGATTGGCGCCACCAAGCGCCTGCACATGCCACGCAAGGAATACGTCAACCGCGTGGTGCCTATCGGTGCGCTGTACGCGGCGTCTCTGTGGCTGTCGAACTCGGCGTACCTGCACCTCAGCGTGAGTTTCATTCAAATGACCAAAGCGCTGATGCCCGGATTGGTGTACGTGGTCGGGGTGGGGTTGGGGATGGAAAAGCTCACGAAACTCACATCAGTCAACATGGTGATAATCGCGGTGGGCGTCGCGATCGCGGCGTATGGCGAGATAGACTTCGTGTGGCTGGGGGTTGTGGAGCAGCTAAGCGCGCTTGTGTTTGAAGCAGTACGGCTAATGCTGGTGCAGGTGCTCATCACGCGCCAAGGGTACGCCATGAACCCGATTCAGAGCCTGTACTACGTATCACCGGCGTGCGGGGTGTGTTTACTGCTGCCGTTTATCTTCGTGGAGCTCCCGGAAATCTTAGCAGACACCACGCTTCAGATAGACTATCCCATGCTCTCATTGAACGCGTTAACCGCGTTTGCGTTGAATTTGGCCGTATTTCTGCTGATTGGAAAAACGTCAGCCCTGACCATGAACATCGCGGGCGTCATCAAAGACTGGGTGCTGATTTTCGCGTCGCAGCACTTGTTCGGGAACAAAGGTACGTTTGTGTTTACCAAATCCAAACACACACTGTTTACGGACCCTCTTTGAGTCACCGCTAGTAACACTTACGGCGTACTCGCGACTGCTACATATTGCACAAGTGCGCTGTTACCTGCTCTTTATGGAGTACAGGTTGAAAGTCACACCACTACTATACCCAATCCCGGATATACACGTTACGAAGTACACCCAAAATACTCGCCGACTCACGACTGACCTTTTAAGAAAAACTAACCGCAGTTTCGTTTCTCAACTACGCCGGGTACGTCATCGCGTTTCTTTCCGTGGGGATGTACAACGTGAACAAACTGCGGGCGGCGAAACGCGCGGAGAAGGCGAACATCGCGGCGCAGCCGAAGGTTGGGAAGGGGGGGGAAGCGTGATGAGCGCGCGGTTCACGAAAAAGCGTGACGCGCCCAACCCTTAGTTTTGTAAAACCAGATTTTGGAAAGAATGAGACGCCTTCGTCGCGCGCTCCGTTTCCTCGTGACTTCTTTAATCGAACACACTACGAGGCACTCCGAACACGACCGAGTTACGACAAGGACACGCCCACACAACGAAGAACACGCCTAACGCACAAAAAAAAGAAAAAAACGTACTGTATGACTCGAAGTGCTTTTCATTAAAGTTCCTCGAAACTAATCACCCGCCGGCGCGCTGTTTTCAGGCGCGTCGAAAGGTCCCCCTCCATTTCTGTTTGCAAACGCGCAATACTTAGATTTGCTTCGCCCTGAAGCTGCACCCTTCCGTGAGCCTTGCCTTGCCTCCGGTGGGCTGGCACAGCACCGCCGAGCACGAGCCGCACAACACCACGGTTTGCGAGTGCGAAAACACGGTGGTGATGTTGAAGCACCCCTGGCACTTGACGTCCATGAAGAACGAGTTGGGGGACTGCACCAGCCTCTTGAGCTTGTGCTTGCGGTCCTCCAGCTCCTTGGGGGGGTTCATTAGGTCGACATCCTGGGCGAGCACCTGTTTTGTTGAAAGGAGATGGATGGGGGGTAAAAGTCAGGGCAGGTCTCGTTTGATGTGCGATTTCGAGTACTAGGGTTTCCACGCGACGAGCGTGCGCGCGGCGTCTCTTGCCGGGACGCGCGCGTATTCACCGCGTTTCATCGCGTCCGTGTGGTGCGTGTGTGACCAGGGCAACTGCGTGCAGAGTCGCGAGCGCGAATCCGGTCGTGCACGCCCGGGAGGGCGCCAGTTTCCGGCGCGGCGGCACGGAAACATCCGAGCACGCGCTCGTGGTAGAGACGACCCCGTTAAATGACGAGATGACGTCGTCGTCGTCCGCGTCGGTACCACCGGCCGCGAGGTCTCGATTCGACCACGCACGCGTGGGATTACACAGCACACAATCACCGCAACGTCGTCGGCACCTTCACGCGTGTGCGTCGTGCTCGACGCCGCGTACGCGGGCGCGCGGACCCCGTCGCGTACGTCGAAAAAACCCGGCCGCACGAGATCGAGTCGCGTTGGAAGACCCCGGCATCGCGAGGCACCGAGGGTGTCAAGCGCGGCGCGCGCGACACCGGGATCACAGTGGAGGCGGCTTGTCGCTATCTAGGCCAGAAAGGCACGCACCATGGTGACTCTGTCGAAGCGATAACGCGACGACGTGCGTGTCTGAGAGGGATGTCCCGGAGGTGGGAGCGGGCTCAAGACCTGTTTTCCACGCTCCAAAAAAACTGAGTCCCCATATTTCACCCGTAAATCTTGAGTTACCAAAAAATCACTTTTTGACGACTGGTTAGCGCATGTTTTTCGTCACCAGTTGGACTCCGCGATCGCGATAAGCGTCCGGCGCGTCCTGCGCCGTCCCTTTCCCTGACACACGTCGTCTTGCGCAAGAAAACTCAGTCAACATGCCTCAGCTCCGGTACGTGTTTTTTTGTTTCCGCGCGCGAACGCGTCAAAAAAACCCACGCGTCAACAAGGCCACCCGAGGTCTGCCCCCGGAGCAGGCGCCGCGTGCGAAATGTGCTTTTCCTTTTCGCCGCCATTGATCCGCATGGACGAGGCGTGGCGCGGGGGCGCGGGCGGACGACGCGTCGCGTCGCGACGTGTGATTTCGCATCGCGTCACGCAAGTCGATCGGGTAAACGACACCAAGTGACCAGACGAGAGGCCACACAAGTTGCGATCGGAAGGGTCGTGGACGGACACCACTTGAGTTATAACCCCCGAAAAGTACCTGACCTTTTTCCATCTCAATTTTCTTCTCCGCAGCGTTTACATCACCGCCTGCAACATCAAAAAGCTGGACGTGAAGTTCTACGGCATCGAGAAGCCCAGGGCTTGGGTCACGGTGACCGGCCCTGGGGACGTGAAGTACACCACCAAGGTCGGCATCGGCCTCGACCCCGAGTGGGAGGAAGAGACGTTTTTCACAATCGCGGATCCCGCCACGGAAAAGATCGAAGCCGAGTTTTTCATCAAGTGCGAAAAGAACGGCGTGGAACAGCAGCTCGGTGATAAGCAGTCCTTCGCGTTGAACAAGCTTTTGAAAGACAAGGCCACGTACAAAGGCCTCGTAGTACCGGGCGGCAAGGCGGACATGATGTTCACCGCGATTGACTTTGGAGACGAAGAAGCGGCGGATGAGGATGACGCGTTCATGGATTTCCTGTAAGTTTTTTCGGGAACGAGTTTTGACGAGGGCAAACGGCAGTGCTTGCTACTTGCGCACAGAGCTTCCAGGGTTTAGAAAGAGGGTCTGATTTTATGAAAGAATGTCTTTTTCAATACAACACACAACCGCACGCGGACTTGACTACTAACTAGCGGGTAAACATACCTAGTAGTACTACTAGTTAACCACTACGCAACACGTACTATTTTAAAAAGCAAGCGGGCCCTCTCCTCACCGCGTGCGCGTCGTCTCCGCGTTCCCCTGCATCGAGTCAATCACTTTCTGTACGTTTTGCTCGTACTGCGCCAACTTGGCGTTCGCCTCGGAAAGCTCTTCTCTTGTGATTAGTAATTCGTGAAGACTGGCTTTGGTCATTTCCTTCGCCTTGATCGTTTCCATGCGCAGTTGCACGATTTCTTTTTCGTACGAAATCACCTTGGACGCCAGCATGTTCTGCGACGACCGCGAAATCCCCGCGAAGTTGTCATCCACGATGAAAAGCGAGTCGCTTGGGATGTCCCACTCGTCGGGTAACACTAACAAGTTGTTAGCCCCGGATTGCCACTTGTATAAACCGTCCTCGCACCTCACCGCGTATTTGTAAAAGAAAACCCCACCCGCGGGCAGATCCACGTTCGCCCACCAATTACCGCCCTCGCCCCAGGTCATTGCTAAGGCCTTGTTTTGGTTCCACCGTCCCAGGGAGTCGTGGCTTCCTATTATGAACAAATCCTCCCCCAAAGACGTGTTGTACGGAACCCGGAACTGGACGTGGCACTGAGAGAAAAAAAGAAAGTGTCAGTCTCGTATGGGCAATCAAATCAATCAGCGATGTGGTAAATGGGAAATACTCACCTTCGTGGCGCTGCCAATCACGTCCAGCGCGTGCGGATCGTTCGGGTCGATGTTCATCAACTGTTTCGCCTTGGACGCGATGTCCCGTCTTTCGTCCAGGAGGCCTCGGGTGGAGTTATCTCCGCTGGTTTGGATGTTGTTCTTATGCGAAGGCTGAATTTCCACCGAAACCGCACTGCCTGAGTCACTGTCTGCGTAGTGATTGGGATTTCGGGCCACCGAGGGGGGAGGCGCCCATTCGCCCGCTTTCGTGCTCACCGAACCCCGTCGGTGCGTGTAAACGCGTTTACGCGCGACGGACACGGTTTGGCCACCAAACGAACTGTCTCGTGACGCACCGCGTGGCGCGCGCGTCACGACACGCCCCGCCAAACACGCGTTCACAGCGCAAATCATTGCGAAGCACGAAAGTACCTTTTCGAGACGTTGTGGATTGAAGGATTATGGAAGACGCGCGGAAAGAACGACGCGTCGAGGGGGTCACGTCACGTTTCGCGACTGCGTGGCTGGCGGTAGACGTGCCGGTGAGGATGTCGCGCGTGTTTCACGGGTTTTCAGCGGAAACGAGAGCGTGCGCGCGTTCCGAAGTGCCGCGCAATCACAACGCGTTCCGGATAAAAAAAAGCCCCGACAACACTCTCTCAGCCAGTCAGCAACGAACGCGGCTCAGGGCGATTTGACCCCCTGGTGACGGTGACGTTTTATTGTACGGGCATTGTGATGAGGCGAAATGAAAAGTGCTCTGCAAATTTCACAGAGAAAGGGATTCAAGAAAGACTCCCTTCCAGCGTATCCTCGTCAGCTTTCGTGCTTTTCTCGCGTCGAGAGAGTTACTTCGTTTTCGTTTGAACCGGCGCGTCGTGGTTTTACAATCGAGAGGCACACAAACCCACCGCGCGCGCTTCCCCCACCCCTGCTTGGATCCGTTGGATCCACGTGATGCTCGAGTACCTGTTCGGCCGCCGTGCGACGAAGGAGCAGGTTGTTTCGGTCAACAAGCGGTGCGCCACGCGGGTATCCGCGGTGAAGCAGTGCTTCAGCGCGAACGCGGGGGACAAATCCGCGTGCGACGCGTTCGGGCAAGATCTTGATTTGTGCAAGGGAAGGGTGGTTTGTCAAGACGCAGCCGCGGCGTTCTCACGGTGCACGCACTTGGTGATTAACCATACGGGAATCAAAGCCGAGACCCCGGATTGCGATGGGGCGCTTCGTGAGCTACGGAAGTGCTTGAAGACCAAGAGGGTGTGAAGACGTCGTCACAGAAATAGAAATAGTGACAAAAAGAGCACCCATGGCTCGCGGCGGCGCGCGCGCCGGCGCCGGTCGCCCGAAAGGCTCGCTGCAGAACCCCAAGCTCGTGACGACAAACACGAAAACCAAACAACCGAAACGCAAACAAAGCGGCGACGGGAAGAAAGAAACGGAGTCACTTGGAAACAAACGCGAGTCGAAGTCGAAGAGATGGAAAGGGGATCGGTTGCGCCGCGACCCGACCGCCGCTTCCTTCGCCGACGGGCTCGCCGCGACCGCCGCGGAGGATGAAGACTTGGAGATTTTTCTGGACCGCGGGCCTGGGGCGGCGGGTTTCGAACCAACGACATTGACTAACGTAGGACAACGGTTAACCACTACTGCGCAACAAGGCACCGCGACTACTGCGCAAACAGGCTCGACTTCAAATCCAGAAACTGAAGCCGGTGCCCTTTTTTTCCCGTTTCTGAAACCGCTTCCCACCGCAACCACCGCGAAGCTAAACGCGGTGCTTATTGAGCTGCGATGTCGCCCCGAGCTCGCTGAGGTGTTTTCATTTCTTGTCATGTTCCAAGACGAACTCGCGGCCGGCACGAAACGAGCCGTGAAAGCCCTCGGGTTGCGCCAAACGCACTGGGCCGCGCGGCCGCCCACCGCGCTGGAACTGGAACTGGCGCTCGCCGACCCGAGTGGAGCGCTGAGCTTGGAAACACTGCAGGGTGACGAAAACACGAAAAGGACCAGAATTGCAAAGCGAAACGCGATCGTCCTGGCGCGAACGCACCTCTCGCTTCTTTTCGGCGTGGAGCCGACGACGCACGCCGGCGACAAACCGCCCGTCGGGGGGTGGAGCAAGCGGTGGCCGGAATGGCTGGCGCGCGTGTCGGGTGACCGGAAGCGCGCGATTTTCGGCAAGTGGGAAACGCACGCCCCCTTCGACGTCTCCGCGTTTGAAACCGTGGTGGAAGAGGACGTGGTGGTGGCCACGGTGGTTGATACCGTGGCAGCAGAAGAACACCAAAGCAATGCTCTAGTGACTTCGGCAAAAGAAACCGAAGAGACTGAAAACTCGGACCCCGTGGTGTACCAAAAAACGCGTCGCGTCGTGCGAAGAAGCGCGGCGGAGGCGTACATCTCCATAACCCCGACACGAAGGATCCGGGCGTTGTGGGGGTTGTGCGAAGCGCGACTGATGGGGGATGACATGAGGGCGAAAGCGGAGACGTTGTCGGGTTCTGACAGAAACAATCTCGGGACGGACGACAGAGGCGACGCGTACGTGTACGTCGGCGGCGAACGCGAACGCGGAGCCGACACCACGACCGAGTTTGACTGTTTCGGTGTCGTCGGTGCGTGCGCGCGCGTGTGCCGCGCCGCGCCGCCTCGGTGGGACGTCTACGCCGACGGTACCGACGACGTCGCGGAAACGGAAACGGAAACGGAAACGAAACCGCCGGAGCGCGCTGCGTCGCCTCAAACGTCGCCGCGACGTGACCAGTCTCCAAAAGCGTCGATATCGCCGGCAGGCACGCCGAGCCGCGGGACGCTTCAGTACGCCGAACAATTGATTTGGGCGGACGCCGCGGCGGCGGAGACGGACGCCGCGGAGCGGTGGGCGTTCGTGCTGGATACTTCCGCGAACTCGGACTCGTCGGATGATTCGTCCGATTCGGAGAGCGATTTCGATTCGCCACCCGCGCGGCGCAAACAAAAACAAACGCAAAAGCAAAAGCTCGCGAAAACCGGCCAAGGCCAAAAGCGACCGTACACGCGCCGCGAAACCGTGGAACAGGCGTTCGCGCGTCGCGAGCGGTGCGTTTTGGGTGACGTGATCGTTTCCCTGGGTTCACAGGGGAAGTGGGCGCAGGAAAAAGGGGCGAGGGAGAGGAAGACGAAATGGGACAAAAAAGGCCAAAGCAGGTCTGACCAGAAAGCAGTGCCCTCCACCGGTGAAATCGCGAACGCGCGGTCGTCCAGGGTGCCTCCCTACCACAGGTTCGCCAAGAGTTTCGTGGGGGGTGGTGGGGGGGCGGGCGGGTCGGGAACGACCGACGTTTCCGACGACGTACCCGTAGGAGACGCACCCGCGACGGCTCCGGAGATAACTCCAATCCCAAACGACCCCGGCGTCCCTTTGGACGACATCCCGTGCGCGTGGTGCGGCGAGTTGACGGATGAGGGTTTGTTCGTTTTGTGCGACGGGTGTCCCAACGGCGGGCACCTTTCCTGTCTCGGGTTGCGGAGCGTGCCGAAAAACGCGTGGTGGTGCGCGGTGTGCGCGGACGGGGGCGAGACCGCGCAACAAGGTTGTTGTCCGTCAACGTTGCCTCGCGCGAGAGTCGTCAAACGTCGCAGGGAAAGGGAAACGGGCACCCTTTCGGTTTCGCGTTCCCTGACCAGTGTTCAGCCCCTGAAACCTCCGCGGGAGGGGGTTTGGGAAACCCTGGTGGCCGAGGATTTGTTTTTTCACACAGACGTGGACGTCGCCAGCGAAACCGCGGCGCGAACGGTTCCGTTGTCTGTGTCTGCGCTGCGCGTAATCGCGAACAAGGTTCGGTCTGCGAAGTCGGTTTGGGGAAACGCGGCGAAGAATTGGCGCGACGAAACCTCCACGAGCGCCGCCGCGAGACGCGCGCGCCGAGACGCCATCGACGCGAGACGGCGAGGGGCGGGTTCAGGCGATGACGACGAATCCGATACAAGCGCGGACGAGTCGGAACGAGAAAAGGGCGAAGGTTTCGATTCTGATTCGAGGGGGTCGGGTGATGAGGACGGCGCGAGACGTACGGCGAAAATGAAAGTGGACGCGCCGAAGCCGCTTGCGCGTTTGGATGTAGGGTTTCGTTCCGGGAAACGAAAAACGCACAACGCCACTGACGAAAAGCTGGCCGGTTGTGACGTGCTTTGTTCTCAGTGCGGCGAGGTTTGTGACACAAACGCGCCCTCTGTGCGGTGCGATTCGTGTCCCACGGAAGGCCACGCCGTGTGTTTCTTTGTGTGTAGCGAGGCGGACGGCGGCGACGACAACGTCGCGGTCGCGGCCGGACCCGAAACGAAGGAAACAAAGTGTTCAAAGAAAGGCGACGACGACGCAAAGAAACACGCCCAATGCTTCATATGCGCCGAGGCTGAGAAAGCAAAAGACGTCGACGGCGTCGTGTCGGCTGGTGTCTCGAAACGCGTCCCGCTTCGGCCGGCCTCGGCCGCGAAACGGTGGCGCAGACGCGTTCCGACCCGAGTGCGCCACGCGCTGCAAAGCGACGACGACGAAGCGTGGTTTTTCGAAACGGGTTGACTTTTAGGGTTAGGTTGTGTTTCACGTTTCGTGTGCGGTTGATTGCTTCCTGGTAGCCTGGCATTTCGCTTATCTAGTTTCACCTATCAAACCCGAAGTAGTCTTGAATCGTGAACGGCTCTTGCTTGACCTCGGGCTCTTGTTTGATCTCGGGCGAACTCGAACGCTCGCGCTTGACCTCGGGCGAACTCGAACGCTCGCGCTTGATCCGCTTCTTTGAACTCGCGCGTGCTGAATTACACGCCGCGCAGCTGTATTTTCCCTTCCCGTGAGGGCAGGGGTTGCTGTCCGCGCACATACCTTTCCGCCTGCCGTGGGGGCACATGTTGCACTCCTTGCAGCTGCTTTTCTGCCTGCCATGGGGACAGGGGGTGCACTTCGCGCAGCTGCGCTTAAACTTGCCGTGAGGACACGGGTTGCAGTCCGCGCACATGTATTTCCGCCTGACGTGGGGGCATGAGGTGCACTCCTGGCAGCTGCGTTTCCGCTTGCCGTGGGGGCAGGGTTTGCACTTTACGCAGCTGCTTTTCAGCTTGCCGTGGGGGCAGGGGTTGCACTTCGCGCAGTCGTGTTTCACCTTCCCGTGAGGGCACGGGTTGCACTCCGCGCAGTTGCTTCTCAGCTTGTTGTGGGGTTAGGGGTTGCATTCCGCGCACACCCTTGTCAGCTTCCCGTGCGGACAGGGGTTGCACTCTGCGCAGTTCTTTTTCAGCTTGCCGTGAGGGCAGGGGTTGCACTGCACGCAGCTGTTTTTCTCCTTCCCGTGCGGACAAGGGCTGCACTGCGCGCAGTTGTACTTCACCTTGCCGTGCGGGCAGGGGTTGCACTCCGCGCACTGGTCTTTCCTTTTCCCGTGCGGGCATCGCTTTGTACTCATCGTTCGTGCCCGACCAACCCCGCGCGCCGCGATGTGCGGTCGTCCCCGCGAACAGCGACGTCGCTTCAAAGTTCTGGGAGAAGTCGAGCGTCGTGGCTTGTCCGTCTCCTCGCTCCTCAAATTTCCATTTTAACGACACTGACTGCGCTCCACCCAGCAGTCGATGCTTCAGAGGTGTACACGTCACCAAAAAACATCCGGATGGTTTCTCAAGTGCCGACTCACGTCTCGTCCGAGACCCCGGTTGTCGCGGCCGCCCACTCAACGTCACACCGCGGACGCCCGAACCCACGTTCCCCACCGAGTTCCCGCGTACGTATTCCTCACCACGATGCTCACCGTCGCCGCCGTTCGACCCGTGGTGGTGCGCCCCGGGCGCGCGCGCAGCAAAGCCACGGCCTCGGTTTCTCGCGCCAACCATCTCCTCGGCGCGCGCCGTGTGGTTCGCGTCCGGTCCTCTGTTCACGACGAGCCCCCCCCCGCGGCTGCGGTGACCCCCATTTCCGTCACCGTCGGGTACGCGTCCCTCACGAAGACCCTCGGGGCGATTCGGTCGTTGCCTCCCTCGGAAAGAGGTGAAGCCGCGGAGCTCGCGACGAAGGATGTGAGCCTCATCTTAAACGGCATGAAGGCGAGCGGAGGGACGTCGCTTTGGGACTGTTACCCGGCTTTGACGCGGCGGAACATTTTCCCAAACGAGCTCGCGCAGATGGGAGTAAAGGACGCGTCGTCAATAGGCCGGCCGTCGGATACCAACGATTTCAACTTCATCGTCGGCGTGACGCTAAGCACGTCGCTTTTAGCGCTGATCGTCGGCGTGACCCTCCCCGGTGATTGGGGCGCGTTCGGGTCGTACATCATCGGGGGAAGCTCACTCGTGGTGCTCGCGATTGGAAGCACCGCGCCTGGTTTGTTGAAAGTAGGGATCGACAAAGTCGCGCGAATCAACCCGGAGTACCGCAACAGAATAGCGAAACACGAAGCGGCGCACTTCTTAGTAGGGTACGTGTTGGGCCTTTCACCAAATCCCGCCGACTGTTCGGCCCGATTACTCTTACTGTTTACTCATACACATTACGAAGTACACCCATACTCAAGACTCAAGACTGACACTTTTCTTTTACAATCCAGGTACATGCTTGGCGCGCCCGTGGCTGGATATTCGTTAGGTTTGGGAACGGCGCACGTCGATTTTCTGGAAGCCAAGCTCGAACGAAAAGTGTATGGACAAATAGCAATCAAAGAGGAAACCATGCTCCCGTTAGCCTGTATATCCATGGCCGGTGTCGCCGCGGAAGCGATGGCGTTTGACGAGGTGCAAGGTCAAGAGGGCGATTTGAGGGACCTGCAGCGCATTCTGAACAAAACCGAACCGAAAATGAGCGACCAGGCGCAACAGCAAGTCACGCGGTGGGCGGTGTGGCAAGCCGCGTCGATGCTGAAGAAACACGAGAAAGCGTTCGACGCGCTGACGGAAAAGATGTCTCAAGGCGCGACGGTGGCGGAGTGTCTGCAAGCAATCGAAGCTGCGCCCGAGCCGTAGCTTGCTTGGGGAGGGAGAGTGAAATTTAATAAAACAACGAAACAGACGACGATTGACCTTTTCGTCCGCTGTTTCCACACGCGCCTCGGAAGTGACGAGGTACGCCGTCTCGGCGCAACTGAAGCCTTGGCGCGGAACCGCCAGAACCACGCGCGCGCGAAGAGACTTGTCGCGAGCGCGTCCGGACGCTACTCGTACCACCCTCGGAGGGTATGTCTACCCACGTTGACAACCCGTTCGCACCCCCCACGCCGGGGGACGAAAACCCTTTCGAGGCGGTGCCTTTGACAGGGACCAACGGGACCAACGGAACGAACGATGTTTTGGAGAAACAACGAGGGGTTCCTTCCGTGTCCGCATCTAATGGCTCGATTCCCCCCGATGCGGGTACCGCTCAAGCACGCGAGCGCGAGCTTCTTCGTCGTGAAGCTCGAATCGCAAGGGAGGAGACGGACTTGCGCCGAAGGGAGGCGCTTTCGGTGACACAAAACAGTGACCCTTCGTCGCGCCCTAAAAACTGGCCTCCGTTTTTCAAAGTCCTGCGGTACGACCTGACCGACTTCCCGCCCCTCAACGCCCCGCTCGTTCGAGTGGCGCACTACACCTGGTGCGTGGCCGCCGTGGCGTACGTCTGGAACGCGTTCGTCATCACGTGCGCTTTCTTCGGCGGCGTCGCGGCCATCGGCGCCGGGGACTGGCTCGTCGCCCTCGCTTTCGCGGGAGGCGGGGTTCCGCTTTCGCGGTGGGGGTGGTACGGCGCGCTTGTGGGTGTCGCGCGCAGAAGCGGGTCAAGAAGCATCGCGCAAACAGCCGCGTACGGCAGGTTCTTCACGCACTTCGGGATTCATTGTTTGGCCGTGGTGTTCGCCTTGGTGAGCGTCCCCGTGCTGGGAACTTTTTGCGCGGGTTTCTTCTTTCTCATCGCCGCGTTCGGCGACTCCGCCTTCGTCGGATTCCTGGGCGTCGTCAACGTCGGGCTGTGGGGCTTGACCTTGGTGGGAAGCTTGGTGGTGGGAAAAAGGGCGCTTGAGAAGTTTCGGGACGCGGGGGACGGAGACGGCGTGTGATGAGAACCGGTGAAAAAAGAAAAAATCAACTCATCAATTTCAATGTTTTTAGATATCCCCGTAATCAAGCACCACGCGGTCGACTTTCGGGGCGTCCAGGTCGGTGTACGATTTGGAAACCGGTTTCCCGGACCCGTGGATAACCTGCGTTTTCTCCTTGACGATGGATTTCGCAATCGCCCTCATTTCCAGCCGCGGGCGGTTCCCGCGAGCGCCTTTATCGCCTTTCCGCTCGCGCCGCTCGCGCCTCGACGACCGCTCCTCTTCGCTCGCGGAGTGCAGGTAATTCTCCATGTATATCGCGTCCAGAATCAAACCCCGCTGGTACTCCACCGCGGGAGCCTGTTTCACCGCGATGTGCTTCATCACGAACTCGATGGCGATGAACATCTTTGACGACAGGGTACACCCGAACCGGTTCTCCTCGTGCCGCACGACGCACGACTGTTTCCACGCCTCAAGCTCCGTTTCCACCCTCGCGCGCCCGCACTTAGCCAAAGCCTTGTCCCCATCCTCCACGCGTGTGCCCCACACACGGTCGACCCTCAGCGCCCATTTCGCCGTGGTCGTGGTGAATCCGGGTGGTTTGCTCTTTTGCGCGGTTGTGTCATCGCCGCCACCAGGGTCTCCAACGGGAACGTCGCCGGAAGGATTTTTTTTCGTAACCTCGTCGAGGTAAGCTTTGCTTTCAAACGCCAACGCGTCGTCTCCCGGACAAGGACCTCGGGTCAAGCACCGCTCGTCCGGCCCGTACCTGTCGCACGGCGGGTGGGAGACGTACTGATCAACACCCAGCTCCTCGCCGGCGTAGTAATCCACGCCGTGTACGCGCCACAGAAACGCCACGCGCTTGTCAACCGCGATTGCCAAAAGAGTCGCGTCCACGCCGCCGGTGCCGTCGCCGGTCGAGGCATCCATTGAAACGTCTTCCTCGGCCTCGCCTGGTTTGCGGTGGAGCCTTGAAAAAAAGGGAATCGGGTCGCGTGCAGTTAGGGTACCAGAAATGGCCTCGGCGTCGCCGAAAACATCCGTGACGTCGACCGCCTTTTCTGCGTTCAGCGTGGTCACCAGCAACTGGCACGCCCTCAAATCCCGAGCCAAACGCGTGGGCGCCCAGGACGCGTCAGGCACGGGCCATCGCCCCCTGGAATCCTTCTTCTGGCTTTGGGGTTTTTTTGCACCAGATTCTTCCGTGTCCATCACGGTTCCTTCCTCGGTGGGTTCTTTCGGTTCGCCGGCGTCGTCGACGTCGACGTCCGCCGTCTTCGGTTTCGTCACCGGAAGCGGCGCGAGCGTGCCGTTTGTAATTTCATCCGCAAAAACTCGCGCCTCGTCCTTTGCCATCTGCGCGCGTCGCACCAACGCTTCTTCGATGACCCGCGGGTCGTGCGCGGCGCGGATTTTCGGGTCATCCCGGACCCCGCCCGGGCGCTCGAAATCGCGCGCGCGAAACGAATCCGCGCGTTCTTTGCGGTACGTCTCGTATTTTTGCTCAGCCTCCGCGGGCGTTGTCGTGTCCGAGACGTGTCGAACGCAAAACTCACGGAACGAAAGCGGGCCTTCGTCGTCTCTTCCTGTTCCTTTTCCTCTTCCGCGGCCGCCGCGACCGCCGCCGCCGCCCACGGGCCGGCCGTTCCCGTTGTCCAATCGCTGGTCGAAACCGGGAGGCGGGCCGTCGAATCGTCGGCGTCGAGGCGAACGGTCTTGTCCCGGATCGCGGTCGTAGTCGTGCCTCGGGGGCGACCTTTGTCGTTTCGACCCCGCACCGAGATCGGGTAAGATGTCTCGGGTATCCACGTCTAGTTTCGGCTCAGCCGCGGGGGCGCCCATGCCGACATCCCCACCCCCACTGGGTGGCGGGTCGAAGTACGGGTCGTGATCCATGACAATTAATTTCAATCTGTCAATTCGATCGAGCGTCGCGGACCGAGCGACGCGACAACGAGTACGACGTGGAAGGTGGCAACGCGTGTGTACGGAACGTAGCTAGGACACGCGAAGCGCGAGCGACGACGTTTGTCGAAGGGACCACCGCGCGCGCGCTTGTGTGTGATGATTACGTCCGCCGCCAATTCGTATGCGGCAGTCATCAGATATCTCATTTCGCTGGCGTTGAAATCTATATCGGAAGGACCGAGTCACCACAAAAAAAAAGCAACGACTCCCCTCTTCTCGTGCACACGTCGTGGCGGGCGAAGCGCATAACAGTGTGCACGCGGAGTAGGTGTCGAGGCTACGAATCGTGCGTGATGGGAGGACGGAAGCGGTGCTGGCATGGGAAGCGGTTCGACAGCTGCGCAGAGTGCAACCCCTGCCCGCACGGCAAGCTGAAAGGAAACTGTGCGGACTGCAAACCCTGTCCGCACGGCAAGCTGAAAAGCGACTGCGCAGAGTGCAGCCCTTGCCCCCACGGCAAGCTGAAAAGGATGTGCGCGGACTGCAACCCCTGTCCGCACGGGAGGCTGAAGGGCAAATGCGCGCTGTGCAACCCCTGTCCGCACGGGAAGCTGAAAAACAAGTGCGCGGCGTGCAACCCCTATCCACACGGGAAGCTGAAAAACAAGTGCGCGGCGTGCAACCCCTGCCCTCACGGCAAGCGGAAATGCGACTGCGCGGCGTGCACGGGCTGCCCTCACGGCAAGCAGAAAGGCAATTGCGCGGAGTGCAACCCCTGCCCTCACGGCAAGCGGAAAAACATGTGCGCGAAGTGCAACCCCTGCCCTCACGGGAAGCTGAAAAGCGACTGCGCTGCATGCACCCCCTGCCCTCACGGGAGGGTGAAACGCTTCTGCGTGGCGTGCACGGGATGCCCTCATGGCTAGCGGAAGAATAGGTGCGGGGAGTGCAAAACGGCACGCGCGGATCCGCCGAGGTCAAAGCGGGTCTAGCGCGAGCCCGAGAGTTCGCCTGAAATCAAGCTCGAGCCCGAGAGTTCGCCGGAAATCAAGCAAGAGCCCGAGATCAAGCTCGAGCCCGAGATCAAGCAAGAGCCGTTCACTATTCGCGGCTACTGCGGCTTGAACGCGTAAGAACCGCGTGGGTGAGAAAGAACCGCTTTCGGCGAGGGTTGGCGCTCTGTTATCGCTCTTTCTGTGTGTACAAAACTAAGCGTCTTTAAAAATCAAAGCTATCGGATTCGTCCAGGCCGCCGACTCCGCCCGTCCCGCGCCCCAAACGAGACACGAAGTCGGACATGGATGAATCTGAATCCTCCGCCACAGGTCGTGGTGTGATTCCGCGCGCCGGCGGGTTCGAACCTCCCCCTGGCCGACGCCGAGGCCCGCCGGGAACCGGTCGGGTGACCGGCTCGGGGGCTGGCTTTTTTTTTTCAGTCATTCCCGCGACGCGGTTGTTTGCCGTTTCAAGTCGCGGCGGTCGCGTGGCGCTTTCCTTTTCGTGTTCCAGCCCTTTTTGCTGTTCCGGCGACGGAGCCGCGAAGTCAAACTCGGAAGAGTCCTCCAGGTCGAACTCGTCGGAGTACGCGCCACCCACTGGATTTCGCGGTTCGGTCTTCTTCGGTTTTTCAGTGAAATCAAACTCGGAAGAATCCTCGTCGGCAAACTCGTCGGAATACGCGCCCGCCGCTTGGTTGTGTGGTGGGTTCGCCTTCGGCTTTTCGTGTTCCTTTGGCTCTTCAGCCTCCGGCGACGGCGCCGTGAAATCAAACTCTGATGAGTCGGTCAGGTCAAACTCGTCGGAATCCTTCCCGTACGCGACAGGTGGGTTCCGAGGTGGGTTCGACACCACAGCAGAAGGGACGGGTTTCACTTCAGGTTGCGAGGACGCCTCCTTCGATACCGTATCTTCACGTTTTGTCTCCGCGGTCTCCGCTGCAGTCGTTTCCGGGCCCATGATTTTCCGCGCCGTCGGCGACGGCAACGCGCGCAGCGCCGCTTCCAGGTCGTCGCTCGCGTCCAAGTCGCCCGACTCCGCCGTTTGCCTTTTCGCGGACGCGAACGCGGAGGACGACGATAGGTTCAAACCCAAACCTAGTTTCGCAGAGGAAGGCCTTGCGGTTGACACTCGGGGGCCCGCGGCGGATGGTCGGTTCGTAAACAGATTCGTGCTCTTCGTGGAGTCAGGCAAGTCGTCCGGTCCCAAACCAAGGTCGCCGAGAAGGCCTGCTAACGGAGGCGCCGCGGGTTCGGCGGTCGGAACGGTTTCGTGGGTACCCGAATCATCGGTCGGTTTTTGAGGAACTCCAGGCGATGAAAGCACTGACGGACTCGAAATCGGTCGTGACGCCTTTGCCTTTTCCGCGATTGATTCCTTGACGACGCGCGCTTTTGTTGTTTTTGACGCCCAAAACGGCGCGTACGTTTTCGGCGGAGTCACGGACAAATCGTCCAAACGCCACAGCGCGCGCGCGAGCTTTGCGAATTTATTCACCGCCGCCGTGAATGTTTCGTCGCCGCCGCCTAACGCCGCGCGCGGCACCACGAGTTCCGCGAAGCTCACGCTCACGGCATGTGTATCACTCGGTTGAGCGCCGCCGAGTCGGCGGAAATACGCAAACGTCTCCGTGAACGTGGCGTTTCCAAAAACGCTCTGCGCGTCGCGAAGCTCTCGGTACGCGCACAACGCGTCGTTTTCGGTGAGCGATTCCAAATCAAACGACGAGGTCATGTAAGTCGGAATGGACGTGGAAGGACCGGCATCAGCACCTCTTCCGTAGCAGAACGAATGCGGCACGGGTGCGTCGGGGTCGGAAAACGGAATGGCGCGCAACACCGCTTTGGCGGCGCTAATCGCGACGGCGCGCTCGGCGCCCAGCGCGTCGTCGCCGACTCGCGCGCCCGACTCCGCGGCGACCAAAGCGGTCGCGACGACTTCAGGCGGTACCTTCCTTTCCTCCTCGGTTCCACACGACTTCCCTCCGGACACGGAAAGGGCGTGGTTCCACAACACGGCCAACACGTGTTGTCTTCGTTCGGCTGGTATTAAAAAACCGCTTCTGGCGTGCGTCACAGGCGCGGAAGGCTTTTGCGGTTGCCCAGAAAGTTCCGCCAACCGTTCCTCTTCCAGCAAAACCCGTCGCCGGTCCAGCTCCTGATTCCAAGCCAAACGCTTGTCTTCCATGTCGTTCGACTGTTCAAATTCGTTCGTGTCGTCCATGAACGACGACGAGTCGCTGAAGTGTCGGCGCGAGGCGTCGGAAACGTCGTGGACGTTTGCGGTCGTCGGCGCTTCGGGTTTTAAAGCGCGACTTCTCGCCTCAACCTCGACAGGTTGACCAACCTCAACAGCTTCCAAAGCTCGACCTTTTCCAAGCACGCCGTGCACTTCCCGTCGTTTGTCCAGCTCGCGTTTCTGTGAAAGTTCTTTCGCGTGCTCCCTGACGAGTTCCACCTTCACGGTTTCGTTTCGTCTCGCGGCGGCGATGTCGGCGTCGAAGGCGAACCTTGTTTCGCGCTGGCGCCGCTTGGACGCCGCCAGTCTCTGTTCCAATTCCGCCCTCTCCTGTTCCAGGGCCACCCGCTTCGCCTCCGCGATCGCGGGCTGCGCTGTCGCGACCGCGTGCGCGCATGTATGCTTCGCGCTGGCGACCCTACCGCGACACGACTCAAGCACGGCGTCGCCGAACCTCGGGTCGTCCCTAAACTTGCGGTGGTGCCAACCATCCACGATCGTTTCCGCTTGCTCGATCTCGCGAAGCGCGGCTCTCCCTGCCAACTCCACCACGCACCGGGTATCCACGTCAAGCAAGGCGCTTTCGCCGTCGGTCAACGCAGTGCCCGCGGCGAGTTTCCCTCGAATGCCCGCGGTGCTCGCCTCGCGTCTCACGCGGCTCACGCGGAGACCCACAAGGCACTCCGCGAAATGCGTCGCCCTGGAGGTGTCAAGAAACGGCACCGCACGCAACGAATCAGGCGGGTCAGTGGTACCCACCTCGGGTTGTCCGTCGCCACGACTCTGGACGTGATGCGCCGACATCGTCACCATCGAACGTGACACGCTCGGGGCGCCGCGCGCGCCGCGATGTCTTGGGCAATGGAATGGGCGTTCCTGAAACTTTTTTCTCGGAAAAAACGGCCAACGGCCCTTTTGCGGTTTCGGGAATCGACACGAGCACACCGAGCCGCGCTCGCCCCCCCGCCGCGATGGTGTTCGCGCGTATCGCGCTTCTCCTGGCGGGCGGTGCCGTGGTGAAGCTGGCGTTTAGGCTCCAGGACGAAGATGACGCGGTGCGGGATGCGGCCTGTGGTGTTGTTCCCCGCAAAAGGACGCCTGTCGATCGGCGTCTCGGACGGACCCGTTCCTCCGTGTCGAGTCAGGGACAGGACACGGAAACACGGAGTGTCGGGTGTAACATCACCGAAACGGCGATGGAGTCAGTTCCCCGGGAAGCTTCAACAGAGCCTTTACTAGAACCGCCTACTCCATCAGAAGCCCGGGTGGCGTCGACTCCGTCTGCGTTGGAAGCGAACGACGCGCTGCCGACACCGAAAGGCGTTGATGATGAGGAAAAACAGGGGGACGTTGTGACGCCCGGCACGAATGCTGCGAAATCGGTGGCGCGTGGCGCGGCCGACAAATCACCGAAAGCCCCCCCCACCGCGCGCACGGTACACTTCGCCACGACTCCCGAGCCGTCGCCGTTCGCTGAGGCGGTGGGGAGTGCGGAGTCGGGTTTTTCGGAGGAGGAGGAGGACGAAACCAAAGACTGTTTGTCTGATGAGTCGTCAGACGACGCGAATGATACGAGCGCGGAAATCGGAACTCTCGAAGAAGACGTGCGTAAAATAGCGCACGAGTACTTGTCCACCCTACCGTTCGTACCTCCGCCCGGTCAAGAACCGCCGGTCACCCCAGGGGCTGGTTTGAAACGACCCACGGTGTGCGCGAGCCCGTTCATCGCAGCGGACGGGACAAGGCGGATGGTGCGAGGCGAGGGCGGGAAGGGAAACTTGGTCACGCGAAACCCACGGGGAGGCGCCGCGAAACGGCCGTTGGCGCTGATTAAAGTTGAAAGGGATGACAACGAGGGTTCCTTTCAAACGCCGGGTAAAACCACGAAAACAACACACGCGTACCCGAAAACCCCCGGGCCGGTGTTTGAGGTGGACACGGAGGACGACGAGGACGAAAACGAAAACGACGAGAACCTTTTGGAGGAATTCGTGGACGAAAACTACGGGGTCGTGAAGCTGCACGCGAGCTTGGACGATCTGCGGCTTCGCGCGAGCGTTGATGACTCACGAGAGCGGTACGCCGAGCGTGGAGATGACGAAACCCTTGCTGAAACCGAAAAACACGTCCCGTTTCAACTGAAACGTGTGGACGTGAACCGCTCCGTGAACCGATACTAGCGAGCGCGTGCGAACAAGAAAAAGAAAGCCATTATTATCAACTAGCGTAGAAAAACAAAGCGTGATCACTACTTGTACCTACATCCCTACCTACACCCCTACTCCCCACGCTCCTACTGTTCCTTCACCGTGCGGTACCCCGGCAGGTCTTTTTTGCGTGCTTTGACGAATTCAATCACGGCGGACTGCGCGGACGCCTCCGATGAGAAATTTCCAAACCCTTGTGCCACGGTCGCGAAAAAACACGATTTGAAGTCGGCGTGAAACAGCGCGCTGTGTTTTTCGAGCGACAGAAAGTTAAAAAGATCGTCCACGTCGGACAACGCCTCAGCCGCCCCGAGCAACGAAACCGGCAAACCCACGATTCGCGAGTAGTACCGCGAATCCACGACGCGGTCGCCGCAGTAACTCAACGTGGTGATCAGTTTCGTGACAGAATCAATCTCGAGTGCGCAGAATTGAGAACCAAACGTGGTCGTGACCGAGTGCGATTTTTTGTGACCAGCAACACCCGTGGCCTGATTGAAATAAAAGAAATGTCAGTCGTGTATGGGCAATCAGTCGGCGGAATGTGGTGGGTGGGAAATACTTACCAAACTGGCGCGGAAGAAAAACGCGCCCCCCGGAAACGCGGCGGACTCGACTCGCGGGTTCCGGAACGCGGGGGTTGTCAGCGAAAAAGAGGAGGAGGAGGACTGCTCTTTGTCATTTTCGTCGTCCCAATCCGTCACGAACTGACGCACCAAAGAGTTCGCTAACAGAAACCCGCACTCGCGCGCGTCCCTAGTTCGCATCGCTCTTTTTTGCGGGTGTTTTGTGAAATTGGCGCTCCCCGGACCTCCTTTGATTCGCTTGCTGAACTTCGCGCAGTCCCCCGCGGCGTAGATGCGTTCGTCGTTGGTGCGGAACATTCCGTCCACCACCAAGCCTCCGTCAAGCACTAAACCGGCTTGGTCAAGGCACATGAACGTTTTGGGGTCCAAATCGGGTTCGTCGCACCCCAACATGACGAAAGCGTCCACGGCTTTGACGCCCCGGGGTTGGTGTTCTTTTCCATCCGTGTTTGTTGTGTCATCGCCCGTCATAACAAATTCCTGAAAGTAACACCGGACCCCGGGCTGCCCGTTTTTCAGTTCAACGCCCTCGCACCCCGCGAGCTGCACTCCACGGAGGGGTGGTGGTAGGCCGGGGAAGGTCAACGCGTCGTCGCCCAAAGTGCACCGAACGACGCGCTCCGCATACGCGGCGGTGGATTGGAATCTTTTGTGCTCAATTTCTTCCTCACCCTCCGTCTCTTCCGTTTCGGGAACCACGCGTAGAATGCGCTCCGGCGCTACGCCAATGTTCATGAGTTTAAGAACCGCCCCGATTGAGACTAGCGTCGCGCCGTACACGAGCACCAACCCGTCGCCGTTTTCGGTGATGTGATTTCTTTCGCCTTGGTCCATGTTTGAAACGTTGGCGACGAAATCGCAGAAGCGCTCCACCGGGACTTCCCGTAACCGTTCGTCAGCCTCGACGTCGTCCCCCAACACGGCGCGTCGCGTTTCGTCCCGGGGGGTGAGGCACAGTGCGAGGGCGTCGAAGACGAACTCGCTGGAGTCGTGGAAGAAAACTACGCCGCCCCCCCGGTCGGTCGAACCGCCCGGGGTGTCACCGACGCCGCGTCTCTGCAACCTCACGAGATCCGCTTCGTGGTACCCTACGACCCCGTGCTGGCCTAAACCCAGTTTCGCGAACAAACTTTGGTGACATTGGTGATGTGCATGGTTGGGAACGCCGTCCGGGAACAAACCCCCGAACGGGGCGATGAGGACCAGGTTTTCGAACTTAACGCAAGCGTGCGTCGCGAGAAACTCCACGGCGGCGAGCGCGGCGTCGTCGCCGCCCAACACCACGACCCTCGCGTCCACCACGGTTCGGACATTCGCCGCGATTCGGGAGGTCAGCACGAACAAAGCGAAGGAAACGCGTTCCGCGTTGGGACCGGTTTTGGGCGTCGCCATCGCGAAGTCCCGGGCCACCGCGTCGGGGAGCTTGTTTAGTTGCGACTCCTCGACGTCCAGATTTTCGGGGTCCGCAGCGTTCAAACCGAAATCGTCCTCCAACCCGTGTTTGTACACCGCCACGTGCTTCCCCGAAACCCGCAGCGCCTCAGCCACGAAACCGACCCTTCGCGCGCGAAACGCAAACACGGGATTCAGCTCGTACGCGACGAGCTCGCAAAACTCGTTTGTTTGCGAAAACTCGCGTGTCAATAAATCCACCCGGAACGCGCGCCGTAAAACATCCACGTCGACTGCCAAATCGAACAAAAGGTACCCGACCACCTGGCCGTCGCAACACGCCACGAACGCGCTCCCGGTTGATGCGGTGCGTTCGCGGGTTTCGGTTTCACTCTCCGCGACGCGTTTATGAAACGCGTGCGCTTTCTTTTCACGGTTTGAAGTTCCCGCGAGCAAATCAGTAACGCCCCGCACGTCCTCCTTTGTCCCTACGCGGACCACGAACCCGTCACAAACGGCGTACCTGTGCCTCATGACCACTGTTTGCTCAGCGAAGGAAACGAACCCGGGTTTCAAGGGTACCCGCACCGCGGTGCGCGTGAAAAACGGAACCTCTTTGGATGCGCACGGCGTGGACAAGACGCAAAAGTCGTTTTTCGGAAACGCGGCAAACGCGGCGTCGTAGAGCGAGTCGATTCGGGTTTCCCAGCCGGGAAGCACCGCGAACGCGGTGACACGGAAGGCGTCGGAGCCACCGGGTGTTTCCGTGACGACGGAGGCGGAGTTTTTCTTTTCGGAGACATGCTCGGCATCTTCGTCGTCCTCCGCCCCGACTGCGAGTTCGGCGAGCTGAGTCGCGATTGGCGCGGCGGCGTCGCTCTCGTCATCGTCAGCCTCGTGTTCGTCGTTACCTTTCTCGATGTCAACCTCCTCGACAACCACTTCGACTGGCTTTTTAAACTCGTCATAAACACTCAAGTCGTGCGTCCCCGCGAAGTCGTCCACGAAACTTTCCATGGAGGCGTTGGTCACCGCCACGAGCGCGACGATTGTGTCGCGAAAAACGGCGACCAACACGGCGGCGCTTCCCTCCGGCGCCTTTAAACTTTCCTGGACCATGTTCGCCATGGCGTTCTGGACAACACAAGGTGACCGTGTCGTTTCGTGTGTTGATGATGAGAGGTTAACGCCTTCAACTCCCTCAAAGCCCCCAATTTTGGTGCCTCCCGGTGTGTCTGCAGCAGCGACCGACGCGACGTGCGCGGCGAGAACCAAAAAGTCATCGTAATCTTCCAGCGTCGCTCTTCGCGATACCGCGGCCGGCGCGGTTTGGCTTCTTGTCACCTCGTACAACGCGAATCGTTTGGCGCTGCTCGCATCGTCGCCGTTCCCGTTGGGCATGATTTTTTTTTTTTCCATCAAGGCGCCCACCGCGGTTTTCTCAACTAAAGAATCCGTCGCCGCCAGTACGCTTGTCGGGTTCCACGGCGCGCGTTCGAAACACAGATTCATCATTTGCAACACCACGCTCTTTGGATCTTGCAGGGATGGCGATGTGGCGCACCCGTGGAGCCACAGCGTGGCACCCGCCGGGCCTCCCTCTGAGACGGGGACGTGGCCCACGTCCAAAGCTGCTTGCTTCGCCCATTGCAATTTATCGCTAGCGTCGTGGTGGCCCCTCACCCCGGAGGTGTCAGGCATCGGCGCTCGGGAACCCACGGCGAGGAACCCGACCGTGGTGCCCCCGTGCACCGCGACGACAGCCACCACGGCGCGCTCCACGAGCCGTGGGACGTCGAATGTGCCGTACAGAGATGTCGCGGTGGACCTGGTGGAATCAGGTCGGGGAAACGGACGGAAGGGGGGGATGGTACGGTGAGCGAAACCCGAGGGTGGCGGACGGCACGACCGATGAAATGCGGATCGGGTGTCGAAACCCAGGCGCGGGCAGGGAACGTACCTCTCCACGAAGGATTCAATGGCCGCCACGTCCGAAAACCGCGCCGGTCTCACCACGATCGTCGACGCCGGCATGGCGGCCAGGCGAAGACGGCAGGCTCGCACGTCCCGGCCGCGCGCGCGCCTCGAAGTACATCTAATTGGGCCCAATTCGGCACGCTAGAGCAGCAACACCAACATTACCAAAAAGTAAACTGCTGCTTTCCAGGATGCGTAAAAAACGAGACCCTAGACCCCGAGTGCGTCACACCTCTGTTGCCCGGGGGCGCGGAGGCGGGGCCCCTAAAAGTCCAGCAGGCTGCATGGCGACGTGCCTGAGCGGTTCCCTGACGCACGTCCCTTCCGGGGCCCGCCTCGCCCTGGGGCAACGATTGGGAGGACACGCGCGGTCGCGATGGAAAAAGCATCCGCACCAACACCGCCCCGTCGCCACCAGACGCGCGTCTGGTGACGACAAAGCAGACACAGAGTCCTCCGGCGTTCTCGACGTGCTCGCCGGCTGCGCGGGCGCGCGCTGTCCCGGAGGCGTCGCGTCGACCACTGATACGAATGAATCATCCGTGGTGCGTCTGGAGGGAACCGGCACGCACCTCGGCATGAAGTCCACGTGGCGCTTGGCGTTCAGCACTAATAACTCTTTGGCTTTCGAGGACGAGGTGGTGTTGGTGTCTGATTCCGTACCCGGCGCGGGAGACGCCCCCCTTGAGTCGCACTCCGGATTTGACCCCAACGGGGGGCCTAACTGCCAAGGAGGCACGGCTTGGGCCGAGGCGCTCGGGGGGGGCATCGTGCGACACGAGTTTTGCGGCGCCGACGGAGAACACCGCGGGACGTTGGTGTCCTGGATACGAACCGGACAGTGGCTCGACGAGCGCGCGCGCGGGAAGTTGAACGTAAAGCTGCTTCGAGGGAACCTGCCCCTCGACGTGCTGGTGCAGGAGCACTCCATGGTTCCTACAATGGAAACAAGTCAGACCGTGGAGACGACGCGGGTGGTGGTTGGTGAGGGTACGAATTATGAAGACGACGACGCCGGCGACGACGCGACGAGGAAACCCGGTAGGCGACGAAAAAACAAGCGCGAGAAAGGGCGTGATAGAGACGAAGCGAAACAGACCGACAAAACAAGCCTGGGGGGGTTATTTTCTGGGGTGTTCACCTCTGATACTTCAAGTCAAAGCAATGCAACCGCGGTACCCAAAATATGCCGAACCCCCCCGCCCCCCCCCGTGCCGAAATCCAACGGCGCGCTTCTCGCCGTCGCGGCGCGGGGCGGGCGCATCGGCGCGCGGGTTTGGCTGCGGCGATTAGGGGCGAGCGACGACGTTGGCAGTTTCAAAAAAGCGTTTCTTGATACCGTCGATACCGGGGTTGACCGGCGGGACCTTGATACCGCGAAGCGCGATTCCTTCGAAGCGAACCTGGGAAGCAAGTGGTGGGTCGTGCACCGCCTCGAGATCGCATTGCCGGAAGGCGTCGAGACGTGGGTGTTTGATCACTACGGAGTGGATCCCAAGTCGAATTTGGCGACGGCGCGCGTGGCGCACCAAACCATGCCGGGCGGCGACGCGTGTTTGTTTTCACAAACCAACCAAACCAAAGTATTAATGCTTTCGAAAGATAACGGAAACACTTCGCGAGATGGATCGGTGGGGGGTGTCACGGATATCGCGGATTTCTCCCCATTCGCCCTGCCCACAGAAGGGTACGTCGATGACCCGCGATGGGAACCGCCGAGGTTCGAAACCTCGAGCTCGACACCCTCCGCGACGACAACCGCCGGGCGCGGCGACGGCGGGCACGCGCTGGTTCGCGTCGCCCTGGACGGGACTGATTCGCCCGGGTGGTTCGCGCTGGACACCGGGTCGGGGGGAAACGCGATTTGCGGCGCGTACGCCGATTCTTTGGGTTTGCCTGAGTTCGGAAAACTCACCGTCGTGGGCGCCGCGGCGGCGGCGCTGTCGGGGTGTTTTCGCCGAGCAACTTCTTTATCAATAGGCGCGGTTACCGTGCAACACCCGCTGTTCATGGAACAGGCGCTTTCCGGCGCCATGCGGTGTCCTGTTTTGGCGAACTCTGTGACTGCGGGTGGAGGTAGTCAAAGCCCCGGCAATGACTCCGCGGAAAGCCCCGCCTCTGACCCGGTAACAGGAGGAGGACAGCTAGTGGGTACCCTGGGCACGGACGTCATGCAGCACTGCGTGGTTGAGATCAAAGCGCCTCGGCGGAAACCGGGGTCGCCGCGACCCGCGACGTTCGAGGTCAACGTGTACGACCCGGCGAAATACGAAAAGGAAATTATGACCGACCGCGTGGACGGGGCGTGGCAAAGGGTTACTTGGATCCAAGGCCAGCCTCACGTGCGGTGTAAAGTGCTCGTGGCGGACGACTCCTTAACTCCGGGACCGCCTGTGGAGGCGCGGGCGTCGCCGAACGAGCCTAAAAGGTTCGTCGCGCCCCAAAACACCAAGCGCGACGCCCCCGACGCGACGGAAGAGTGGTCCGGCCGTTTGTTCCGGTAAGTATTTCCCATTTACCACATTCCACTGACTGATTGCCCATACGAGACTGACATTTCCTTTTTTTACAATCAGGCTCGCTCTGGGTACCGGGGGTTGCGGTGTCGTTGTTACCCACGCCACGGCGGTCGAGTGGAACATGGTTACGAGGACGGTGGGGTTACAACCAGGGGGGGTGATGAGCGCAGCGGGGGAGGACCGGGCGCGGTTCGCCAGGGTCGACCCGCAGGTAGTGACCGGCAGGTTGGAAAAACTTTTGTTCAAAGGCGCCGTCTTCACCTCGGTGCGCGCGTTGACACACCTGAACGGAGACCCGCCTGATCTGGGGTGCTCGCCGCACACGGACGGAACCCTGTGTGCGGACCTTTTCAGGGGGTGTGACTTGGTGCTCGATTTCGGTCACAACCGAATCGCGGTCGTGGGACGCGAAGCGGGGGAAGCGTGAAGGAGGTGGGGTGCAAACCGTTTTATGGAAATAATTAGAACGTTCCAAAAGAAGAACCGCCCGATTCGTCGGGCGGTCCGATGTGGCAAATCGAGCGCACAGAAACGACGCTTCGGGCCGATTTCAAAAAATATTTTGAAGAGGGGGTCAAAGGCAAACAGTCACGACAAAGTGCGGAAGAAAAGCCCGCGAAAAAACTCGAATTTCCGGGGATCCTCTTGGAAGGACCCGCGTGGGTTGGAGACGACGCGCGTTGTCCAACCCCGTCGCCACAACCGTCCGCGCCGACACGCGCGTGCCACGTGACGCCGACGAAGGACGCCACCGTCCCGTCGTCGTTTCGTTTCGTCGCGCCCGATCTTCGCGCCCGAAAAACACATCAGCGCCCAGGTCGTTTCCGCCGCCCGGAATCCCGAGAATCGTTCGCGCGTTTCCCCCTCGCCCCCCCCGGTCGTGTAACATGTTCGCCGCTTGCGCGACGAGCGCCACGGCCGCGGCGCTTCGCGCGCCCTCTGGCATGCGCCGTTCCCGAGCCCCCAGCCAACGCGCCGCGCCACGTTTCCGGTGCCAGGCGTCCCCCGAAACGGGCCACGTCGGGTACGATTCCGTGTCCCCCGCCCGCGGGGCGTCGTCATCCATCGCGACGCGGGTTGACCTCGCCCCCGCGAACCACGTGGGGAGCCTACGCCGAGCGCGGGAGATTCTCGCGATAGACCCTTCCGCGAAGAACGCCCTGGATCTGGTGGGCACCAAGGTGAACATGACCTGCCGGTTCACGTTGCACTACGAGACGAGGCTTGGGGAGGATTTGTTTTTGATTGGGAGCCACGAGAGGTTGGGGGCTTGGGCGATTGAGTGCGCGGCGCCCATGCGGTGGACCGAGGGCAACGTGTGGACCGGGGACGTTGAGTTACCCGCGTCAGGGGTTTTCTTTTACAAATACGTCGTCAAAATGGCATCAGGCCAGTACAGGTGGCAAGACGGCGCGAACAACTTGCTGGCGCTTCCCGACCCGTGGGACGTGCCGGACGGGAGCGTGTTCGTGGTGGACGATCAGTTCGGGGGCCTCACCAAGGAAGCGCAGAACCAGCTTGCGGTGAAACTGATCATGACCGAAAAGGAAAAGGTGGGCTTGAAAGTGGAAGCGTCAAAGGCGAAGGAAATGACCAAAGCGGCGCTGCAGGAACTTCTGCTGGCGAGAGAGGAACTGCGCGCGGCGCACGAGAAGCTCGCGGCGTACGAAGCAAACGCGGCGGCCGTGTTTACCGAAAACGGCGCAAACAACCAAAGGTGAACAGCCGTACCTTCGTGGCGTCTTTTTACCGTGTCCGCGTGTGCTTTAAGGTTAGGGTTTGAGTTCAGGGTTGCTAGGGTTTGAGTGCAGGGCTGCAGGCTTCCAGAGAAGTACGTAGAAAGACGCGCCGAGCGCTTGTACTATGAATGATGCATTTTCGAGTTTTTTGATTCTTTGGTTTTTGAGACTGGTATTTGGTTTTTTCGCAATCTGTCGTCTCGTGCGCGCATCGAGTCTACCCCACCACCCCACCCACTTTCCGTGGAATCACGGGGAGTTCGCTTTCACACAGGCTCTGGTGTTTCGGTTCCAGCATTTGCCGGGACGAGCCTTTGCTGTGGATCGTGACGAGCCTCACCACGCCGCCTGAGGAGGCGTCTCGCGCGATGGCGAGGGAAATCGCGCGCGCGACCCACCCCTCCGCTTCTTCCCGCGTCATGTTTTCCCTCCACGTGTTGTCGCACCAGCCGTAGATGTACGCGCTGCCGCTGCCGCCCACGGTAAAAGGCACGCGCTGCATGCTTCCACCAAGGGGGATGCCGTACACCTGAGCACCAAGGGTCGCGTCCCACCCTCCTATGATCATCCCGGCGGAAAGCTTGTCTTTGTTTTTGTACGCCAGCTGCATCGTCAGATTGGCCACGAGCTTCACGTCCGCCATCCCGGGGTCCAAATCCCCGCGCCGCTGCATGTTGTGCTCCTCGGTGAGGTTCTTGACGTACGCACACACGTTCTGGGTATCGGCAGCCTGCGTTGGGGGGGGGGGGTACATCAGGGGAGGGTTTGGGAGTCCAGGCGATGCCTCTACGACGACACTCTCTACAGATCTGGGAGCGTGGAAAAAAAGAAGAACAAGAACGTACCGATCCCGATCGGCACATCCACACGTTGTCCGTGACCATCGTGATCTTGTCCGAAGCTCGGTTCGCGACGTACGTCCCGGTGGAGGTGCGGGAATCAGCCCCGAGAACCACGCCGCCGTCGTACTGGCACGCCATGATGGTGGTCTGCGGGTTGGGAAAGGTGGGTCGGGACAGAAAAGTCAGTCAAACCGTGTTTTGATGGGCGCTTTTGAACACGGCCAGATCGCGCGTGCGTGGACCGCGTGACAACGACGTACCCCCGTGGAGATCTCCTCCATCATTTCAGGCGCCACGCCGAGCGCGGGGGGTACTCCGTACGCCGCCATGGTCGTGGAGAGCGCGGTGTCGTCCTGGTACGGAGAGTGAGGCGACGTGGACTCATAATACATTTTTGCAAAAGCTGTGGTGAGTCAAAATAAAGTTCGTTTTCCTTGGTTGCGTGTTGACGATTGCATTGCCTGCGGCGCCTCGCGCGCGCCTGGTGAACCCTCGGGTTCCTGCCTTTCGGTTCGTTCTTTTTCGGAAACATGGCCGCCCGACGCGCGCTTCTCGGGCTGACCGCCGCGACGACGGCCGCGGCTGGGGTTGGGTACGTCACGGTCGCGCTCGGGGTCCCCGAGCCGCCTCTTGTAAAAGCGAAATGGATGACGTCTGCTCTTAAATCTCGGCGCGAGCACATCAGGGCGCTGAAAGGCTCGGGTGCGCTTCAAACCAAAAACGGTACAGGCGCGTCTTTCGACATTCTGATCATCGGCGGAGGCGCGACGGGCGCTGGTGCGGCGCTGGACGCGGCGACACGGGGTTTACGGGTTGCGCTTGTGGAACAAGAGGATTTCGCGTCAGGCACGAGTTCCCGGAGCACCAAGTTGGTGCACGGGGGCGTGCGGTACCTTGAAAAGGCCGTTTTCCAGCTCGATCCCGGGCAGCTGAAGCTCGTTTTCGAAGCGCTACGGGAACGCCAGGTGTTACTTAAAAACGCCCCGCACCTTGTTTGGTCGTTACCCATCGCCACGCCGTGTTACAAAGCCTGGGAGGTGCCTTACTACTGGGCGGGGATGAAGGCGTACGACTTCGTGGCGGCGGCGAGCGGAAGCAACTCGTTGCCGATGTCGAAGTTCCTGAACGCCAAGGAAAGCCTGGTGGCGTTTCCGAATTTGAAGTACACGCGCGATGACGAAAAAACCCAATCGTCCCTGAAGGGGACGATCGTGTACCAGGACGGGCAGTTCGACGACGCGAGGCTCGCCGTGGCGCTCGCCACGACCGCCGCCAAAGCGGGCGCCGTGGTGGCGAACGGAATACGGGTGGAGAAGTTCGTTTTCGCCGAGGAGACGAGTGAGTCTTTAGGGTCTTCAGGGTCTGGAAACCCTGCTTCAGGGTCTGGAAACCCTGCCCTGGACCAAAAAAAACCTAAACAAAAACGCGTGGTCGGCGTGGTGGTGCGCGATTTGGAAAAAAGGGGTTCCAAGCCGTTCACGGTGCACGCCAGCGCGGTGCTTAACTGCACCGGGCCGTTTACGGATTCGGTTCGCGCGATGGGGGACGAAAAAAGAGCGCCCATCATGACCCCGGCGGGGGGGACGCACGTGGTGTTACCCTCGCACTTCGCGCCAACCGACTTGGGTTTGATTATTCCGAAAACAAAAGACGGACGCGTGGTGTTCGTGTTGCCCTGGCTCGGGGGTTTGTTGGCGGGTACGACGGACGTCGTAGCACCGATCACGCTCACGCCGAAACCGACCAGGGACGAGGTTGATTTCATCTTGGAAGCGGTGGCGCCGTATTTGCAAAGCCCAGCCACCCGAAAGGACGTCACGTCCGCGTGGAGTGGCATTCGACCGTTGGCGAGCGCGCCAAAGGCGGGCGACGGTGACGGCGGCAAGACGGAAAACGTCAGCAGGGACCACGTGGTGCACGACGAAAACGACGGCGTGGTGACGGTGACGGGCGGGAAGTGGACCACGTACCGTTTGATGGCGGAACACGCCGTGGACGCGGCGATCGCGGTCGCCGCCGAGGTTGACCAAACAATTACCACACGAACCACGAATTGCGTCACCCCCCAGGGTACGTATTGGGCCTTTCCCATATCCGGACACACTGTTTGCCCATACTAGACTGACACTTTATTTTTACAATAAAAGTCCCCGTGACCGGCGCGCACGGGTACGGGCCGGATCTGGTGGGAAAACTGTTGATGGAAAACGCGCGAGTTTCGACTCTTCCAGGCGGACGACGCGCGGCGTTCTCAACAAATGCCTCGAGCGTTTCGTCGCTATTTTCGGACCAAAGCGTCATTGAGCACCTGGTATGCGCGTACGGCGATCGTGCGCAGGTGGTGTTGCAGTTGGCGAAGGACCACGAAAACCTCGCCAAGAGGCTGGTGCCGAATCACCCGGTGCTCGCCGCGGAGGTCGCGTACGCGGCGAGGGAGGAGTACTGCTTGACCACCAGGGACTTTCTCGCCAGGAGGTCGCGCCTTGCTTTCCTGGACGTAGACGCCGCGGAAGCCGCCGCGCCGGTTGCGAACGCGCTTTTGGCGAAAGAACTGGGGTGGGGGTGGTTCAAACAACGCAGGGAACTGCGTGCGACTATGGCGTTTTTGCGAACATTTCGGTGCGACGACGCCTGAATGGCATTTTCTTTGTAAGAAGACGCGCCCGGGTGCGCTTTGATCAAAACACCTCGCGTTTCGCTATTTGCTCCACGTCCGCGAATCAATTCATCCCAGATGACCATCTCGTGCCTTTTAAGCGGTCGCCAGAGAGGTCGTTCGTTCCCTGCGCTCCCGTCTTCTCAATACCCCCATCAATCGATTTTACGACCCGGTCTTGGGAGGTTCGATTTCCGGAAACGGGAGACTACGTACCTGTTCGAAGTTTGTTGAATTTCGCAACCACTCAGCGACGAGTAAAAATCGATTGGTGTTACATCTCGTTTGCGGCCACGCATGTCCCGATGTCGCGCGTTGTTCCCGGGGCGCCAGTCAGCGCGCGCGCGTTGTCAGCATCGCGGCTGCCCGCGGCCATGGCTACTCTCGAGGGTTTAGGGTTAGGGTTTAGGGTTTAGGGTTTAGGGTTTAGGGTTTAGGGGTTAGGGTGTAGGG
>Ga0209502_10000101_pt1 | contig 90764 bp, 72 predicted proteins | sample ArcticOcean_MG_C_10_FD_187442 | JGI IMG/M metagenome (GOLD analysis project Ga0209502, IMG submission 187442) | Marine microbial communities from western Arctic Ocean - ArcticOcean_MG_CB11_90 (SPAdes) (version 2) | ecosystem: Environmental > Aquatic > Marine > Oceanic | place: Arctic Ocean... | reverse complement strand
TTACAATACCGATGAAGGTTGTATGACAAAAATAGAAAATTTTTTTGCACAGAAATCAACAGATACCCAAAAAACATGGTGTCAATTAGCCGCCAATGAAATGTCCCCTATTAGTTCGGAAAAATGTAGTGCAAAATCATTCATTGACGAAGAATTGCATAATTCTGTCAAAACACCTATTTGTCAGGGGTATGATATAAAACTTGCTTGTAATAGTCAAGAAATGTGCATATATGAACAAAAATTTGATCAAATAAAAATGATAGATGCTGAATGTACAAGTAGAACAGTAGAAAATTGCAATGGTGCATGCAAAGTAAATCTGGATGGACAGTGTATTACAAAAACATATTGTCGGGCCAAAACATGTGCAGATGCAATTAATGAAGTCAATATAGAATCAATGTGCGTGAATACAAATCCAGCTTGCCCCTTGCCTGATACAACGGATTGGATCCAAGAATGTGCAATAATGCGCGGAAATATACGCAAAGATTCAGATATGTCAACCAAAAACACGTTTTTCAATTGTATGATGAGAGAGAATAGCAAAAATCCACAGACAGTTCTTGTAAATGTCCCAGGGAATATACCCATAAATGGTCAATTGACGATTACAAATCCTATCGAAGAAACTGTCAATATTCAAAATTTGCGCGAAAATTTTCTTTTGTCGAGAGTCTTAACTTCGTCTGGGACATGTAGTGAAGAAATTTTAAATCATCAATTCGACGATTTTTGCATACAACATTTGCAGCATAGTATTCCAAAATATGCAAAACCACCCGAGTTAAACAGTGAATGGTTTTATGAATATTTAGTCGTATGTCCCCAAGATAACGACGAATTATATTATAAAGAATCCATTCACAAAGATAAAAACAAAGCACTCAATCGAATTACTGAATTGAAAGGTCGTATGTGTAGTACGCCCAAATATAAATGCATTCAGTCCACGGAATCATGGGAAGGTTCTTGCAAAGATACTGAAAACAGTGATTTTGTGGTAAAACCATATAAATTGGAATGTTTGAACAAAGAAACTCAATACTTTGAAAAGTTAGAATATTCAAAGTATCCTATAAACCCGTCGTCCTGTATTTTGACAACAGATGATAAGTTATTACGTTGGGGAAATAAGAGATGGGACTTACATACGCTAACGACCAACTTTGCAGAGAGCTGCGAAATGAAACCATCGTGGATACCACAAGAAAAAAAGATACCGTCTTTGTGTGATATGGGCGCGTGTGGACCGACAGCAACTATGTGTATGGAATGTCCTGACGATGTAGAATGTGCGTCAGGGGTTTTATGTGGGTCTCCAATACCAGTCGATTGTCATTTCAATAATCCGTGTGGAAACGGAGGACATTGTCATGTTCCTGAAAAATGGCCAAATAATAGATATTTGTGCGAATGGGAACACACAAATGTTCGCATATTTGCAGAAGAACAAGAGTTTAACGGTGAACTCACCGAAAAGGGCGACTTGACTATTTTTAATTTTGTACCGGTAACAGACTATGTTCAGATAATTGTCATATCACAAAACGATTTTTCTTCACAAACGATTACTGATTGGCATAAGATTGATGGTATAAATAGCATCATGACGTGGAAAGAAACATTTCAACAATGTCCCACTGGTTATTATTGTCCTGGAACAAAAACATGTACAGATGCGTGTTCTACTTGTGAACAATACAAGCACGTACATGGTAATTATTGTTCGTCAGTCAGTACAACATGCGAAGCGGATAATTATGGGTGTAACTATACAGTTCCTAAAGTTGTCCCAGATAAATTTGAAGAATGTCAAAAAGACAATGATTACAATTGGTTCAAATATTGTAATGGTAAGACCGATGAAACTGAAATATTACAAACATCAGCATCTTTTGGTCTTATTGTACCATGGGAAGGCAACGCAAACTTGTTAGAGGAAAACCGCATACATCTGAAAAATGCTCAAATTATAACATCTGGTCAGAAAATCATTATACAAATCGATTTACAAAATTCCGACAAAAAATCAGCATTATCAATTACTATCAACAACGGTTCACCCGTTATCATCGATACAGCATCGCCAACTGTTAATGTTGGCGATGGATTATCCATTTCCAGGAATTTATTAACATTAGATGTTGAATATTCGACATCATATTCATCTATTGAATTGAACTCAATATTTGGTACCATTGTGATACGGTCGTTAACATTAGACGACAATCCACAAATAAAACCATATAAAGAATCATTCTTGAATAATGGTAGAATAATAAATATGGGAGACGACGAAGGCGTCGATTCTACGGACTATAGGTCATGGAAATTCGATCAATATGGTTCGATGATTTTTCACAGAGATCCGTCAAATGCGTTTGTTGAAAAAACGTGTTCTTATGGTAAAACGTGTCCTACTGTTGTTGTTCCACACGGTAGCCAATGGAATTTGCCTGAACAAAATAACTTCAGAATCCATGGCTGGAGTCAGTTTGACAAAGGGGCATCGTCTATAAATCAACTGGATGAAAATGGCAAAATCGCAAATATGAAAATATTGAATGGTGATTCAAATTCGGTATTTGAAATATATGTAATGCCAATTGTCGGAACTAAAGTTGGCAAAATACATTATACATACAATGATGTTGATCAAACGACATCGTGTAAAGTTGAAACATACAATTGGTGGTATTGGCAAATTGATATTACGGCCAAAAACCATTCAGAACCAATCGTCACGACGGAAGACATGTTTGTTCAAAACAAATTTATTCCAGAAGGAACGACAACATATAATCAACAGTATTCTGTGAAATTGAAAATAAACGATTGCACAGTAACAGATTCCTTTGTCGTAATGACGACGGCGCGCGATGTCACACATCCAAATTCAATCGCGTCTTCCTTTCACAGTTTGAAAAGTGAAGAACACGAATGTCGACAACATTGTCACAAACATGCGGATTGTGTGCAGTGGTCTTGGACACCTTCCGATACGCATTGTTATTTACACGCAACAAGATGTCATGAGGATGAAAACTGCATGTTAGGGTCGCATGTACTGAAAGCACTTCATCCACAGACAACAACCAAGTTTGAAGTGTACAACGAAGCGCCTAATATAAATACACGGTGGAATTTCATCCGTTTTGAACATTTGATCGACGAACCCTTCACATGTCCAGACATAAATATTGAAACTGAAATCCCCTCTTTATGGAAAGACTTGTTTGAGGAGCAATACGTTCCTTTAAAAACAGACGCAACAGGAATTTGTAATGCGATTGCTACGCAATGGCAAACGATACCTGGATATAATTCGGGCGTATGTGAAGGGAAAAATTGTGAGTACAATAATAACGATATGCAATCATGTGCCGATTATCTTGAACACAGAATTCCGAGCATGAACATCGAAGGTTGCGACGAAGACTTGGCAAAATTTAATAATCTTGATTGGCGCTCATATTGTTTGTACCAACAATCATTTATTCCAAACGGAGAAAACAACGTTGAATTCTTAGGTGGCAGAAAAATGCTGAATGAAGAGGGAAATGCGATAACATTTGACGAAATGTGTCAAAATACCAATACTATTTTGAATAAGGAACAACCATGTGATGTTCAAATAGAGTGGTATGAGAATTGTTTTGATCAAACAGAAACGTACAAGAAATTGTGTAATAATGAATGCATTGAACATATGGAGACAATGTTTGATCAATATGAAACAAGCACAGGTGACACAAGTCCGAGTATTTGTTCAATACGAAAAGATTTTTTGCAAATTGGTGATGTTACAAAAATGGAAAAATTAGGATTAACATCTATTGCAGGTTGTAACAAATGTGACATGGACGAAGTTCTAATTTCAGATTTCTGCAGTTTGCAACAAGTATACCACACGAATGATAATAAAATATTGGTACCAGAATTATCAAATTCTCAATGTTCTACAAACTGTAGGGATACATTACGTGATTCAATGAATCGCGTAGAAGTTCGAGATTGGTGCGAGAGATTGTCGACTTCAAGTGTCAAAGGAACATGTTCAAAAACGAGCTGTGAATGCGATACACAATCTTATACTGGTGTCGCAGGGGGCATCTGTGAATTAACATGTCCAACTGGTCAACAGGGAGACGAAGAATTAGCTTGTTCAGGAAGAAATGGCCGATGCTTTGCACGAGATGAAAACACAAAAAGTGAAGATGAAATTGAACAAGAATTAAGTGGTGAATACAGAAATATTACTTCCGAAATGGTCTACAATCAACCACAAGTTCCTAAATGGATGAAAGGACCGAGTCCGACAATGGAAGGAGTTTGTCAATGCGCAATGGGTTCTGGTATTGCTTGTTCGATACCATGTGACAGATGCAATAATGGAACGTATGGATACGAAATGTCCTCACAATATGGAATCTGTGATTCTTTTAATGGAATTTGTAGAGGTCTTGCTCCATTTATGAGATACAATACTAAATTTGCGTCAGGGAATAATTACATTTCATATAATACGACAGGGTTTGAAGGTATAAAATGGGAATATCCCGACAGATTTTTATACGAAAGTGACGACACACTGGTACAGAGAGCAGCTGCCTATGTATTGGATAACGAAGGGTTGAAACAAGAATATTTGGAACACAGTGAAACAGACGTCATTACTAAAATATCAATCGATTTCGTTCTTCAGAATTTTGCGGCATTATGTTGGGATTATAACGACGAAAATTTGGTATCTGGTTTCGACTATACTAGTAATGGTGAGGCCACGTTCAGAGGCATAAGCTTGGAAACTACAAAAAATTTGAAAAACACAACCATAGATGCTTCAGGTTCGTGTATGCCAATAAAAATGTCTACATGGTATTTATGTTTTCATGACGGTAAGATGAGTGCGCATAACGAGGATGGTTCTGCGTTGATGGTGATCGAAACTGGAAATGTGAACATTCCAAAACAAGGAATGACATTTTGTGCACAATCTTCTGAAGTTGTTTATGCTTTCGGTGGGGAAATGAATTATTTTGAACGAACTACTGATTATTTCAATGGGGTGTATAAAATTGATTTACAGCGTTTTGCATGGGATCCTCTGGATATTGTGACAGTTAATTGGAATCTAATCGATACAACAGGCGATGCCCCAAACGGTCAAAGTTTTGCACCCTTGGTTTGTTTTGATGAAGCAATGTATGTTGTTTCATCGGACCATAAAGTCTACACATTTACATTTCCAAATGCAATTGTAACACGTGGTAATTGGTTCAAATCTGAAGATTTTGCTGTTGAAAGCAAAGTGTATAATACTATCAAAAATCCAACGACATTTGATATCATATTTGAATCTGATGCCTCTGTTAGATATACATTAGGTGTTTCTGGTGACCCATTTAGTACATCATCGAAAACCAAGAATGATGTAGATAAAGTCACAGAGCTGACGTCTTCACAAAACGGGCACCAGAAATGTGAAATTAAATTAGACGGAAATGTATTGACAGTTGGTAACAACGTGGTTGCTGTGGCAAAAACAACGCCAACCCAAGTGAGAATATTTTTGGAAGAATGGGTCAACATTGATTCTCAAACAGGGGCAGATATTTACAAAAGATTTGAAAATACTATTCAATTCAAAAATGATCCTATCCAACGAAATGTTGAAATTTCATCTCTCACAGATATACAGAAAATACGTGCATTGGAACTTGTCGAAAGAATTTATATGCATCAGGGCAGATGGGAAATGAATTCGATAATACAAAAAAAAAGAGAAATTGCGGATACGTTATGGGACGAAAATATTCATTTTACAAAATTGGATATACTTTCGGAGAAGATGACCGATAAATTTAAAAGCGCATTTAACGCTATTCCGAGGAATTATTTTGATTCCAACCCCAAAACTGATACTGTGGAACATTTTAAAATCACGTGGGAAGGCGTGACACCCAATCGAATTCTTATCATAACTTCGAACTACAACATTGATATGTCAGAATATCAACAGAGTTTTTATATTGGTCAACATTTAATAACACTCAAAATGCGTGATTGGAGTTCCGCACGATTTGAAATGACATTAGATATTGGTGATGGATTTATTGAATGGTATTCCAGTAAAACGGTTCGAAGTTTCATTTTAACTTTACCACTTGAACAATGGACCACAACTTCGAATACCTTCAACTATGAAGGCAAATCAGGATTCCTTGCTTTATTTGACATGACGATTATGAAAGAAATAACGTATTCATTTGCAATGCAAACCCAAATTGCAAAGTTTTTGTCGTATTCGTCTCCTCATTGTTCAATAACTGCGTCTAAAGAATGTCCAGGAATGATGCCCTATTTATCTTTACCATGTAGTGGTAAGGGTCGTTGTGGTATTTCGTGTCAATGTGCATGCGAAATCGCTCCATCAGAGCTTCAAAAAAATCCAAGTGCACTTGATGTTCCAGATTGGAAAAAATCTCCGTTTCGTGGAGATGGATGCGAAATAACATGCCCAGGATATGATGGATATAATTTGGAATCGATTTGTTCTGGTCGTGGTGTGTGCCAATACGATGGTCTATGTTCTTGTCCAAATACACATACAGGTGATTCTTGTCAATTTAAATGTCCAGTCGATGCTGATAAAAACACTTGTTCCAAAAACGGTGGTTGTGGGACAAAAGCAGTCGAATCAGCATCATTCACTTTTAATGGTGATGATTACTTGGACGGTGTCACAGCTATAAATAAAAAAAGTTATTCATCGGCTCTTAATTCTTTTTACACGGCCTGTAAAGAGAACAATTACGTTGAACAAAGAGGATTTTTTAATCCTGTAAATACATTGAAACTATTACCAACTGCGCTAGATTTACCAGTATTCGATGGTTCAAAAAACTTAGCTTCTGATAAATGTGAATCTGTTAATGCTGGTATTCGAGACGACGTCAGACTCGTACGAAATAAAGAATTTAGAGATTATCCGTACGGAATGTGCATTGGCGTTTCAACAACAACAAAGGAACAAAATGGCCTGGACGAACAAAAATTCAATCCTATTTTACTAAAACAACCCAAATGGGATACTACACATTCGATCCAATCGCTTCCTCTATTCAAATGTAGTGCATCAGACTGTACATTGACAGAACATCCCAACAACGAAGCTGGTATAGTCGGTCTCGAAACAACTATGTTGCCGCGTTCCTTCGAATTTAATTTGAAATATGTCCATGGTAAATCATCGGGTTCCGAACATTATATCGTAAACGGATTTGATTTTATGATTGAAACAGAATGGAATCTCGAACAACTAAAAATGACCATCAATGCACCGAAATGGAATTTGGAACGAGAGGACGTATTCATTTTTGACGGCGAGATAGTCATGATAACTTTACTCATGGAAAGTTTGCCACAAGGCGAAAGATTCAAAATTAAATTATATAGATCATTCTCACCACAAAGCGGCTCCCATCAAATTTTCTTGGCACCATTGTACGAAAATAACTACATGAGAATATTAGATGAAAGTCCAACATACGCACTGGTTTCCGACAATCCGTCATTACAATTCAACGCAACAGAATATTTGTGTGATTTGGAGCCTAAATGTATAGGCATTATACAATGGACCGTACCATTTCGTGAAAATTGGTTTACAATGTACTCTGAAGTACCTGTGAAGGGATTCGAAGAGTATTTTATGAATGAATACACACAATATGTCGCCTATAAAAAAATGTCGTTGATATATCAAGGGCGCGAACTGTCCACATCAACATGTAATGTTGTCGAACCAGGCTTGGCCAAATATCCTTCCGTTACATATTCTGAAACATATGACATGCCTATCGACAACATAGATTTGTCTCTGACAACGGATGCAGAAACAGATAGTATTATAATAGGGAATGGGTTATGGGATAATTGTTGGAAAAGATATAAAGACATTACTACAAAGAAAGGTTGTAAAGAACAAGCTGTCATAGACCAAGTGTATGGATTTGCATTTTCTGATAATAATGTCTGCATTGTATACTATAAAATGAACGATCCAACAAAAATTAAACTAGGAAGATATAATAGTGAATCGCGGAGAACACTTTTTAATCCATGTGGAAATTCCACAAAATGGATATCCATGTAAAAAATAAATATATATTAAACATTTTCTCTTTTTTGTTTATTCATCGTATTTAAGACATCAAAAAATAATTATTATGATATGGATATTACTATTATTGCTTCAACAAGTCCATTCAAATGAAATTTGTTCTCCTGGGTTTTATAAATCCGCCAGTGAACAATGTGCTACTTGTGAACCTGGCAAATACCAAGACCTACCAGGGCAAACTTCTTGTAAAATTTGTATTATTGGTCAATATCAAAATTTGTATACATCAATCGCCTGTGAAACATGCCCTTCCGACATTACTGACGGTGAATGTATTGACCAACGTTTACTGTGTCCAACTGGTAAATTTAATGGTAGACTTTCTAACAACTGCACAAAGTGCTCTGCTGGGTTTTTTTCAAACTATGTAGGCACAACTTCTTGTGAATCTTGTCCACGAGGTAAATCTCAAAATTTAGAAGGAAAAACGTCATGTGATGATTGTCCTGAAAAAACAGAGTCCAATAATATAGAATGTCAGCAATGCGCTTCAAAGTGGTTAAGACATTCGTTCCTATGTTCAGACACCTGTCCAGACAAAACATTTCAAAACGCATCTGACAACAATATTTGCGAATCTTGTTCCAAAGGTAAATATTTGAAAGACAATACGTGTACAGAATGCCCCCTTGGGTTTACAAAAGAGCGTGACGGACCTACCGATTGCAATCAATGTCCTCAAGATTACATCTCAAACCAACAGAAATGTGAAAAATGTGGTAATTATACTGTGGTTGACAACAATGAATGTAAATGTAAACAAGGATTCGTGCATGAATCCAATGTATGTGTTGAATGTTCTTCTACAGAGTACCAAGATGAAATTGGCCAGGATTCTTGTAAGGCATGTACTGCTAACAAAGTATCAGGATATAACAACGTTTGCGAATATTGTCCTACTGGCACTGGATATTCCGATGGTTCGTGTAAAACATGTCCAAACGGCTGGGCGAGACACGACCCAGACAATGGCACGTGTAAAGAATGTGCTAAGGGAAAATATTCGACAGACAACCGTTGTGTTGATTGTCGAATAGGATTTTACCAAGACCAAAAAGCCAAAATAGAATGTAAATATTGTCCAAATGCAGAATATCAAAACGAAGTAGGTCAAACAAACTGTAAAACTTGTATTGGACCCACACCACAAACAAATCTTATTGGAAAGGGAAGTACATTCTGTTGTGGTGAAAACCAATGCGATACAGATAAATGCGGTCCAGGGAGAGATCGGTCATCTTCAGATTGTACCAAATGTCCATCAGGGAAATGGTCCACGCAAAACTCAAATTGCCAAGACTGTCCAATGGGTTATATTGCTCCTACTGCAGAAAGTCACGAATGTACAATGTGCTCAGATGGTGAAGAGTCGAATTTGGTCCATACACAATGTAGTTCGTGTCCAGCTGGACAATATGAAGAAGGTTACAAATGTAAATCATGTGCACGTGGTAAATTCAATCCCGCTGGAAGACAAACATCGTGTGAGAGTTGTCCTTCAGATGCTGCTGGAAAACCACAGACAACTGTGGGAATAGGTCAAACAACCAAAAGCAATTGTGAGGCCTGTTCTGACAACTTGGTTATACAATCAAACGGTGTATGCGGGGATTGTGGTCAGGGTGAATTTGTTGAATCGTATGAATGCAAAACATGTCCGACAGGATATTTTCAAGACAATAATCACCAAACGTCCTGTACAGGATGTCTACCAGGCGAGACAACAATAGGCCCTGGTGCATCTTCTTGTGTTTTTTGTACAGGAGATGATTGTGGATGCGCTCCTGGTCAATATGGTCCACCTTGTGAAACATGTCCGAAAGGTTGGTGGTCAACAGGTGGTGTGAAATGCAATGCATGTACGGAAAGAACCTATCAAGATGAAGAAGGTCAAAATTCCTGTAAAAATTGTGTCGCTGGAAAATATAGTGATGTGATAGGTTTGGAACAGTGTAAAATATGTCCCAATGGTTATTTTCAAAATAAAGATACACAAGGTTCTTGTTTTGACTGTCCAATCGGACGTTATAGTTTATCAGGATATGACAAAGAATGCGATAAGTGCCCCGCTGGCTCCACAACCGAATACGAGAATAGTGTTTCGCAGGAACAGTGTACAGAATGTCCTGCTGGTAAATATGAATCGAGCGGTGTGTGTAATGATTGCCTGGAAAGCTTTTATCAAGACGAAGAAGGTCAATATACTGGTTGTAAATCGTGTCCGGGTACAACGTGGAGTGAACCTGGGTCAGCATCAGAATCAGAAGATTGTTTTGAAACTGGAACATTAACTACGTACACATTTGGAAATATGGAAGATCAAACTACATCTTCCGCATTTGAAACAACATGTGAAATCCGCCCAAATTTTGTATTACTTTGTCCTGCATGTACATGTAACAGTGATAGTCGTAACGGGTTCTGGAACGGTCCACTGTGTAACGAGTGCCAAAGAGGATTTGCCACCAGATATTGTACATCAATCTGTCCAGGATATAATGGACAAGATGACTCGACCATGTGTAATGGAAATGGAAGATGTTGGTTTGGCCGCTTTGGAAACGGATTATGTTATTGTGGGGGGAAACATGTCATCGACCAAACAGCCGAAAATTCGTTTGTTGATGTGCGTACGTGTCCAAGAGGACAAATATGTCCAGGGTATGGAAGTTCTTCCGTAGAAAGCGCTTCTTATATACCACAGTATTACATCATACAATATAGGCAATTTACAACGTTTGTACTACAAATGTCGAAATATACACCTGAAAGAGGCCATATGTGGTTTAAGAGATACCCGCCGTCAAAAGCTTACGAAAATTCTTGTTCACTATGTACATCAAACTACGATTCGTCTCTTACGACAGAAATTGGATATTGGGCCAATGATGGCGAATACAAAAAATTTCCACCTCAAGCACAAACTGCGAACGGATTCCATGGTGAAAATTGCCAGCATGAATGTGCCGTGTGTCTGAACAATGGATACTGTGTTCATTCACCACATCCATTTTACTATTCTTATACAATTAAAGATACATTCATGGAGAAGGGGCGTGTTATTATTCCAACGACAGCATGTATTTGCAGAGCAAGTGTCTTTGACGCAAGTCACATGTGTTGTCCAAATGGTTTTCAACCATACGTTTATTATGGTTCGAAACACACTGATCCGTACTCGAGATTTGATACTGTGCCGTTTATTACTTCAATTGATAATCAACAAACTTTACCCTATCACAGAGATAGGGACTTGTGGTTATATTCAAGGAACGATGAACCCCAATACCCGCCCGTCTATTCAGAACCAGAAAGCGGGCAATTCTCGGTTGCTGTGCGTTCCGAGATAGAAAATAAAAATTATCATGAAGTAGGACCGTATAATAAACACGTGTATCATGGGACAACCAGAGAAATATGCAGGGCATGTCCGGGTTTATTTGGAAAAGGCGTACGTGCACAAGAAAGACTTATTCAAACAGAACAGGAAGCGGAAGATTATTGGTGGGATTTTTCAGCAAGTTCCGGTGATAAAAAATGTGCAAATCAAGGTGTTTGTGATTTTTATGCAAAAGACCGTGAAATTGACGTTGATTTTATGGGAAATGTTGCAACGTGGTCACTACTACACCGTGGAGTGTTATGTCGCAGTAACCCGACATTTCAATTTCAAAATCAAGAAACGCTCGAAAAATGTGTGAAATATGCTAATATACAAGGTGCTTTATTTGTCGGATTTGGTCCTGATTTTTATAAAGGTGGTAACTCACAACAATTAATACCCATTAATGACCCACAAACTAAAGATAATGCCATAATTAGTGTAACAGCTACTGGTAAAAAAGGATGGGCCAGAAAAGATTCGTTTGTCAACGATATAATAAGTTCAAAGTATTATGTTGTAGATGGAAAATTGCCCCCTCCAGACTCCGACTCAGAATACAAAATATACCCAAATTTCCAAGGCAATAAATGCATCGGATATACAAAATGTGAATCGTACACAGAAAATTCATATCAGTATAATATCTACGATGTCACTCGCGGTAGAGGTGACGACCGATTTTACAGAACATCAGTAAATGCACTTACACAACGGGACGTTATTGAAGAATCGACATACGACCGATTCGACACGTGTTTTACTTACACAAAAGATAATAACAGGGTACAATTCGATTTGTACCTGACAATAGGTTACAAACAAGGTTTAGACCCGTTTATTGGCGGGTTATGTCCACGAGGATATTTCTGTACACAATCAGACGATGCAAGAGAACCTGACAATAACGGTATACCGCCCGTTGGATACAAAGAAGCTTGTCCACCAGGGTATTATCAACCACAATACGGCATTACACGCACAGATAATAATGTTCGGTGCAACAAAGGCAAAGGCATTCACAATATGAGGTACGAAGTTTCCACTGATTTTTGTACAGATACTACAGACACATATGTCCGCAATGGAAATAAACAGATAAAAGATGCTGTGGAATGCAAAGCCGCTGCCCAGTATTTAGGTCTTACATTTACAAATAAGGATTTTACCTACGCCGAAAATACTGATCATAATTATCCGCGCGGATGTTTTAAAAGCCTCACATCTGACACTACAGTAACACAAATATTTTATAACAATAACGAGGAGGGAAAAGAAGAATGTACCACTACTTCTGGTAGCATAGGTTGTGTCTGTAGAAAATCAAACCCATGTCAATTGAACACTGCAACTTTTCAAGATAACGATTACGTTGACAGTGTGTGTCTGCGTTGTCCAAGACATACATGGTCCGCAGAAGGTTCCTACGAATGCAACGAATGTCCAAAAGGCACTGTCAAAAAAATATCGGGTAATTTTTCTCTCGGAGAACTCGATGTATTCAATATGGACACCATTCAAAATGATCATTGGTATTATATCCAAAATGAAATGGGAACAGAACAGGATGACTGCGCAAAAGTCCCACCAGCCGTTGTTCACATTCCACAGTTGAATACAGTTATGAAAGAATCAGCGCAAAACCAACAGTTTTTACCGTTAATTACGTGTCCGTATGGATTTTCAAATAGACCAGGCACGTATGTAATACAAGATACATGGGCATTAAGTAATATCGATACGGACATTGACTTTGCGTTACCACCGTACGTGAAAAACAATGGAATTGAAAGCGCCATTGTGAGTGACGTACCCTGTGACTGCATCGCTGAGGACAAAGAAAACGGCATCAAATATTTGACACCACCCACATTAGAAAAATGTTGGCAATATGCACATGTTAGTAGTACTTTACCGAAATGTAACAGTAATAGTATGGGAAAGTACGTACTTGAGCCTGTCGAGTGTTCAGGAAACAGAAAGTATGTAATGAACAAAGACGAGTGTCGTACATACGCTGAGAGTAGTGGTCTGGACTTTCAAGAACAAGAGTTACAAGCGGGGCCTCCTGGGTGCTCGACCGGTGGCACCATAGTCTACTATATTCCGAGCACATTAGGTGCGTGTAACTCTGCTACTCAATGCGTCTGCTTTGAAGAGAATATCCAATTATGTACAACGGCTGGCGAAGGAGTCAATGCCGAATACATGGACAATGCCAATATTTTTTGGGATGGATGTTCGAAATTTAAAGATTCTAACACTGTTCATTATCAATACACAACAAATCAACCAACGAAACATGTAAAAAACACTCCAGACAGTCTACAATTTATTTGCCTAAAGAAAGTTACAAACATGGAACTTACGAAACAAATTGCAGCGCAATATTGCTTCACATGTCCCGGTGATTCCATTACTGGTCCAGAGACGGGTATTTGTTCAACATGTCCTGGCAATATGGTCAAGAAAAATATGAAATTGGCGATACAAAAACTTGTTGAAAGATCCTATCCCAGATTGTACCAGTGTTATAGGAGCGACAGCAATGTAATTGAGAACAACATTAAACCGGCGGCGCAATCATATGGAGGAGGCGCTACCACTGCTCCAAAAGACGAACTTATGAAATGTAATACAATGGTAAGACCACGCGAAGACACGTCGATCGATGTTGAATACAAAGAAGATAATATTCAAGCTTGGCAATTTATCATCGACGAAGATACAATATGGAAGGTCGACAGTGTATTTTGGCCCATTATTGAATCGTCAGATATGAGTGTTAGTAAATTAACTCTCAGCGATTGTGTACTAGCGTGTTCAACAACATGGGGTTCAGAATTAAACAAAGATAGAAAAGTTAGAGTTGGAATTGCATTGAAAGAATCTGACAGAAACTTTTGTTTGTGCAACGACGGGGGTTCCACAGAAGCATACTACCGATATGTAGGTGAAAAAAAGAACGATGTGTTGCGTCAAGCAAAATATAAAAAAAGTTATACAGTTCAACAAACACGGTGTGACGATATTACTAATCGCGGGGATTGTGGCATCGCCGCTGTACAGATGGGAACGTATTTATCTGACTATGTATTTTCAGCTGCTCAAAAAATAAAAATTCCACACGGTTGTTATCAAAAAAACGATGGAATCGTTTTTTATAACGATGATTTAGAAGGAGGACTGGAAGCGTGCACGTCTGACTATGGAGCCGCAGCCGGATGCGTATGTGTCGACAAAACAATAACGACGTCAGATAGTGACTATAATTATCTTGCAGAATCGTCGAACGAAAATATATTATGGTACCAATCACAAGTGGAAGAACCATGGAACAAAATAAGACCGTTGTGTGGTTCATGTACACCAGGGAAGATATTACGTGGTTCCAAATGTGAAAATTGTGCCGAAGGACAGTTCACATCAACACCCGAAGAAGCAATGCAAGCGACATGTCAAAATTGTCCCATGGGATTTTATCAGAGTTCACGCGGAAAATCGTATTGCAGTATGTGTATGGTTGGATTGGCGATTAATACCGTAAAAGCACAGAATTGTAAAGAATGTCAGGCAGGATATTATGGAAATGAAAGGGGCAAAGGTCCAGCTACCAGTTATGAAACTGTGGATGGTTCGTACATAAAGTGCAAAGAATGCCCAACTGGGTTTTTTCAAGCGTTTTCGAAAAAAACATCGTGCGATGAATGTGTACATGGAAAGTACGAAAGTCAAACCGCACAAACTACATGCAAACAGTGTCAACCAGGCGAATACACTGACCAAAATAGACAAATAGACTGCAAAGATTGTCCCGAAGGATATCATAACAGCCTAACTTCACAACCATCATGTAAAGAATGTAGTCCGGGCAAATATGAAGATACTAAAAAACAAATCGCGTCCTATTGTAAGCCATGCGCAGTAGGACAATACCAAAACATCGTAGCCCAAGAAATATGCAAGCCTTGTGAACCTCCAGGTACCACAGAAAAACCAGATGGTCTGCTTCGCCAAGATAATTACTTTGGATTTCAAGATTCACAAGGTCAAACAACGTGCAAAGCCTGTATAGGTGGACACACGTGTACGGGTTCCGCGGCAACATCATGTCCTGCGGGAAATATAAACCCCCTACAAAATGAAGACCCCGATGGAGAAGCGACTACCAAATTTACATCAACGTGTACCCCATGTGATGAACGCACAGCAGCCAACAACGCTGCTACTGCGTGTGTACCATGCGCTGGGCCTAAAAAAATGCCATCTTCGTCTGGCATCGGATGCAGCGAGTGTCCCCATGGTTCACATTCAGTGAATACATCAGGTACAGGAAGGAATAGACCCGTGTGTACCCCTTGTTCAAAAAGCCAGAAAATTATTCCCACTGGGTGTACCCCTTGCGGTCCAGGTATGGTAATGGATGCGACAGAGGACGATAAATGCGCAAGCTGCACTGGCAATACAATCGCCTTAGGTGGAGTGTGCACAGCGTGTCCTGATTTGTATAAGCCCAACACCGCCCATACTATATGTGAAAAATGTGGCGGGTATGATTGGGGAACAATGTTTACAGGATTTGCTAGTTCTGCTTCCGATACAGGCGGTAAGTTTGCAAATGCCGTAGTTCACAGAGAAGATACCTCCTGTAAAAATAATGGACCAGGTCCACAAATCATTTGTTACGCAACGTGGAAAATCAAATTTACAGAAGATACAGACAATTTATGTTTCGAAGCAACAGCGAAAGTGGATGATCAAGTTGCCATTTACATAAAGGATGTAGGTTCTTCTGTTGGATTTCCTGCCTATTTTGACCAAAAAGGGTGTGATTGTAACGGAGGTTGTGCATGCATGACCGATTATCCGTATTTAATGGATTTCGACAGTACCTGGGGGAAAAAGAGTAGTTTACAGTGGTGGACACGTGGCACGACTGGCGAAAAATGTATGGACATAGATGTTGCAAAAGACGGCGAGAAGTTATTGGTCATGTGGTTTTTCAACGAAGACGATGGGGCAGGTAATCAGGCATTGAAACTTACTACATCGACGGTGTTTAAGGCCAATAATACGTGCTAAAAAAAATATTTACAATTCAATAAATTTGCGTTTTTTACTTTCTACAAATTCTATTCTTTCTGTTTCGTGATTGCTCCATTGGCGTATCCGTTTATCTTGTATATCTGCATTGTATTGTACCTGTACCTGCCATTGTAAAGTGGAACTATCGCGTTCCATCCAAACAGGTTTTCCTTCGTCCATCACCAGATCTATCATACGTGGCCTACCCTGTCTACGCATGTATTGTACACCACATGTGTTGCACAAAGAAGATGTTCCACATGGTCCAGGACGCCACGTGGATGAAATAAAAGTACCACAGTGTGTGCATGGAAGTTTATGTCGAGACATGATTTTTGAAGATTCATTATTCCTATAATATTGTTGCATAATAAATCCAACAACTTGATCCAAATTCATATTTTTTTGGTTTTATTTTTTCTTCTAAACATTATTTCATATATGTCTAACATTTTGTAAAAATTCGGGCAATTCGCTTTTGATAAAATTGTATACTTTTCACTATTTTTTGTGCCGAAGGGTCTGATTTAGCAATTGCCAATCCAAACGAAGTTCTCATGTCATACTCTGATGCAATGTCTTCTTGGTTCTTGATTTCATCCCTCAGTCTTAATATATCCGATTGAATAGCCCTTAATATTGCGTTCGCGCGTTCTGTTTCGGGTGTTCTTCTTCGTGTTGTTGTCATTGCATCACCGCGTTCAAAGTTCGAGACATTTGGTTGGTCTTTGCTGCATATTTCAAATGAACTTGTACGTGCAGACTTTTCGTATCTCAAAATACCATCGATACAGGGTGTTAACACGATAATAAATTTAGGAAATTTCGTTCCAGACATGTCTCTAAAATTTCTAGACAATTCCCACGGTCTTTTTTTCCAGTGTACTGTATGAACATTTGACGAGACCCATTGTTGATGTGCACCAATTGGCATTTTATTTCGCAGTCTATCGTCACCACTTACGTGTTCTTTATTCAGCAATTTGGGCATTTTGTATTGTTTACAAAACTTTGTAGTCACTTTTTCATTCATATCATGATCTAAATATATGGAGAGTAAAATTTGATCGCCAGAAACCGAATTTATAATACCAGGGTGTTTGCCCAAAATCGGACCATCGCGATGATTGACCCAACCACGGTTATTTCGATTCCAATTCAGTAATTGAACCGTCTGTGGTAACTTGTTGCGAAATTCGTGCGTATTTATATCATGCATTTCTTCTCCAGACAACATTTTACCTTTTATAGGACATATGTGTTTATATTCAGATGTTAACATATTCGTAGAATATATGTATTTTTTTGAATAGGATTTTTTTGAATAGGATTTTTTTTGAATAGGATTTTTTTGAATAGAATTTTTTTGATATTTCTGAATATAAACACTCTAATCTAAAATGACTACGTATACTCCTAACATGTCCTCTGACGAAGACGAATGGATGAGTGACGACGAGCCAGATGACACTTCATTTGGTTTAAATGAGTCTAAGAAAGCGTTTGTGACATACGAAAACGCTGAAACACTACCTAAAGACTTGGAGTTGGTAAATTTTCTGAACACTGGTTCACATCATGTTTTGAACCGATGTGAACCAGTGAATAAAAAGTACCCTTCAGTCCATATCCCCGAAAGACTTCGGGACTATAAGTCCTTGGTGATATCTATGACGTTGTTTCATCACCATTGTGAGACTGTTGATGTTCGGTGTCCAGAATTAAAAGACAAATTCCAATTGCACAGAAATCACCATGGGGTTTGGATTGATCCGTCTTCGAATTCCCTTGTTCGTATGAAAAAGAAAGCGATAGATCAGGTCACTAAGAGGGATACTGCGTTTCGTTTGTCAACGGATTTTAAGTTTCATACGAATGGTATTGAACCGACATTCGTTTTCACAGCGATTCCTTTTCGAAATGGAAAATTTGTTTATGAAGACGCAAGTATCTCTAAACCTTTTTCTGTTCGTAGTAAACGACAAGAACGCCATACAAATGGTTCTCGTAAAAGACGCAAAAAAGGAGTTGAAATATTGAAAATTAATACGGATATTTCATCTGCACAGGAACAATTAGAGAAACTCAAAACTCGTGCAAAACAATTGAAATCCAAGAATGGTGAATACGTCACGTTGTTTTCAGATATGCGCCGTTACGTCGGAGAGTTTACCCCCACAACAAACATAGCCTTGGGTCATGCGTTTCGCGCCATTTCTACAACGGATTCCGTTACATTGTGAACATTCTGGGTCTTCTACCATTAGGACTATTTGACCACATGTATGCTCTCGCCAGTGTGTCTATGACAGCTATTATTAACCAAATGTCTAAACGAGTGACTGCAACTAATATATGAATAATTGTTCCTAACCATCTGTATATATTATAAAAAATTAATTCTAATATATCTTTTGATGTTCTTGGTGTATCTTTAGCGTGTTCAATGTGTTGTTTCTCTATTTTTCGTCCTACTGTTTCTTCCATATATACGTTTGCGACCTGATAAATTGTTATAAATGTAAAGAAAATAAACCATTGATTCCAGTTTTCTATCGCAATAGAACCAACTTTGAAACCTGGTCCTAATTGAAAAAATCCATCCCACATATGTTCTTCCCAAATAATGCCGAAAAAAAGAATCGTAAAAAATAGTGAAAACAGAACTAACATATTATATTGTTTATTAATTTCTTGTATAAATAGTCCTTTGTCAAATCTGAACTGATGCATGGTGATAATTATTTCAAAATATTAAATATTTTGTCTTTATGGATGGGTGTCGTTCTTATATTGTCCGGTGTTTCCAAAATGAAAGATTCAGGATATTCGCCACCAGAAACACCGGCGGGATGGGTAATGGGTATGTTTTGGATCACGTTCGGAGGTTCCATAGCTATAACTTGGACAACGTTTATATCCGCACAACTTATTGATCAAAAATGTACGAAAAAGAAAAGATGGACATGTAGTCAAATGGCATCGACGTCACTCGTTTTAATTATCGCAGTTGGTTGTGCGTCAATTGGTACATATTTAACTTGGAAACATCCATATAGGATTGGAGATTGTGGTTGTACAGAGAATGAATGGGGCATCCAATGCAACCCATGTGAATGTGTCAAAGGCGTGTGTCACTCGGGTATATATGGTACAGGTCGTTGCTCTTGCGATTTCGGCTGGAGTGGCGAGAAGTGCGACGAATGCGACGCACGTCATAAACCAGAACCGCCTATAGAAAACGGAGTGCTTATTATTCCAATTACAGCTCCGTCTTGCGATATGTGTAAAACTGGATACGCTGGCGAAAAATGCGATCGCTGTGCTGTAGGTTATACAGGTGAATATTGTGATATATGTGCAAAAGGCTGGCAACCGTGGCAACATTCCTCAAAAAATTTTCCAAATACAATTTCATTTGACGATAATCGTCATTTATGTGACGAGTGTATTCCAAATCATTGGGGCTACTATTGCTACTCGTGTCCCATCGGAAATGATGTGCCAAAAATAACTTTAGCCAAAAATGAACCTCTCACCAATCGTACACGTGTCACAGACGAAATGGGGGACGCTGGATATCTTTCCGCAATTGAAACATGTACGGATGACGAATGCAAAACATGGACAAATGATATGTATGACCACAACAACCCATTTGTGTTGGAACAAACACGATTGAAAATAAAATATGATGCTGATAATTTTATATCTGATTGGTTTTTGTTAAAGGATATTAAAGGATTCCAATGCAATAATCGTGGCACATGTATGGACGACGAGAGGCACCAACAATTACAAATAGACAACGGTGTTGATTGGCAATCAACGTGTACGAAATCGTCTAATCAAATGTGCAACACACATAGCGACTGTCGACAGTCTGAAAATTGCAAAGGCATTTGTCAAGGCATTGACCTCCCGATAAATCCTCTTTGGGCAATTTGGAACGGTAATCCTGGTAATTTGTGTTCAACAGATGACGACTGTTTAGGACCAGTCGTTGACGAAGACTCCAATCAAAATCCTTTGTATTATAGAGGAGGCAAATGTGTCGCTAAATTTTGTTGCGACGAAACCTATCACGGTACAGGTATATGTGATTGTAACGAAAAATATTTTGGTGCAAAATCAGAAGAAGGCTTTAAAAGTCATTACGAATTATCGCCTGCGTGTGACTTTTGTCCTGGTTATGATTGGATAACCGAAGAACCGACCAGTATTTGCTCAGGTGGAAAAGGCACATGCTCACCTTCGTATGCACGCGCTCTCGAAGCAGGTGTTCAGGGAGAATACTTGAACATGCGATGTACATGTGGTCAAGAAGCATACGTTGACCCTGAGACAAAGATCGTCACAGACACAGTAATATCATGGTCTGGAGATCTTTGTCAATGTGGGAAAGTCGACGGTGATAATAAATGTGATTACTGCGCTTCTGGTCACTGGGGTGCAGAATGTAAAAAATGTCCTGGAGGTCCTGGTTCAAATGCGTGTTCTGGTCATGGGACGTGTTCGTCGGGTCCGTCAGGCGATGGGTCATGTACATGCAATGTAAATATGCAAAGTTCTGCGTGGATGTTGGGAAAGTATATACCCAGGTATCCTGGAGATTGTATTGATTGTAAATCCGAAAGTAACGACACGCGAACATGCAACGAGTGTGCTCCTAATTTTTTCGGAGATAAATGTATTCGATGTGACGATACAGCTCAAATTAAAACTTCAGAACTCGACGACGTTTTTCAACCACTGGGAAGTTTCAATTTAGGAAAAGGTCAGTCTCCTGCTACACCACACCCCGTTTGCCACCCAGAAATGCCATGGTTATGTACTCTGGCGTGTGGTGGAGGTGGGTGGTGCAATTGGGGAAGACAAGGAGATGGTAGATGCATGTGTTGGTCTAACGTACGTGCAAATGACCATACTTGGAATCCGCTTGATAATGTATGTATAGGTAATCACCGTTTTAACCCTGAAAGTAACGAAATATTTAAAGGAGTGAAAGAACAATGTCCAGTACAGGGATTTTGCGAAGGCGAGGGTTCTCGACATTATTGTCCCGACAACAAGGAGTCACCTTCAGAAAAAAATTGTGAAAAAGTTAATTTTGAACCCTGTGGTCAAACTATTTTCGAAGGGGATAAGAAAAATTTAGAAATAACAATTACCGATTCAAATTGGATACCAAGTACGGACTGGGGTGGAGCGAGAGACGATTCAAAATGTACAGGAGATAAATGTCAAATGTTCAACAAAATCGATTGGACATTTGCCAACTCTAAAATAACATGTGTTGCCGACCCATGATAAATCCATTCGTAATCTAAAATGACTATAAGTATTTTGTTTTTTTTTATTAAAATGTCTACTATTCTTAAAAACAGAATTTCACCAGACCAACGATTCGCCAAACGTGATAAAACAGAATATCATGTCTTTTCTCATTGTATTGAAGACGCATCCACCATAGAAAAATGGGTGGGTATTACGCGTCCAAAAAATGTTCTTATTGACCCACGAACATATGAGGCGTTACGAAACAGCCGTATTGAATGGCAATTCGACGAAGAAAATACAATCGTAGCAGTTGTGATTAAAGATAGTGGCCCAGTAGAAGAAGTTAAGGGAGAAGCAACTGGTGAGGTTAAAGCAACTGGTGAGGTTAAAGCAACTGGTGAGGTTAAAGCAACTGGTGAGGTTAAAGATTGATAATGTTTACCATACCAGAGTACCATTCCAAAGCGTTTTCTGCTTCGGGGGGCATTTTACTGAGCCGAGGCCATAAAGTCGCTACTGTTTTGTTTTCTAATTTATATTCAACCACTGTCTCTGTGTCAAAAAATAATGGAATATGACACGTTTTTTCAACCAATAATATATGTTCATATTCGTATTCTTCAAATATTTCAAAGGGTTCCGCAGTTGAAAAGATAATCCTGGTTGCTTTTCTTTTTCTATGTCCGAAGGCCCACAAATCCGCATGTATGTTGTCATATTCTCTCTCGAATGTGCGCACGTGTCCATTGCCAATAAAAGCAACCATTGTATTGAATTTTGGTGACTTCAAAAAATGTAAATTAAAAGAAATACAAAAAATAATAATGATAAAGAATAAAGGTAAATATACCAACATTAATAATTATTCTGAATATAAATACTATGATTAAAAACGAATACCGGATTGTAAACAAACTTGTTGACCTTCTTCTCCTTGAAATTGTATTACATATTTCTTTCCGTCGATGCCCATACACACACCTGGTATTCTTTTATGTTTGGCTTTATGGTAAGCCATAACTACATCACCTAGCTCAATTGTGCACCTTTCAACATTTTCAGAAGAATTGATTTGGAAACATTTCCCAAGACGCGTCACTTTATAACCACCTTCAGAAACATCAATAATGGTGAACTTGTTGCCGCGAATTAAAACAGGATCACCTTTTGAAAAAATGGGATATATCACATGTTGGATGCGGTTCATCAATTCGTCCAACGCAAAATATTCTGCTTCTTCTTTTAAAAGGGCCATTTCGTTCGATTCTTTGGGTGGCAATACTTTTGACCCGCGAAGATAGCTCAATATCCAACGAAATGTTTCGGGATCACGGTCGATGAAATAATGCCCGTCAATTAATTGAGCAGGATTTGAATGTTGAATCATGGCAGATAACATGTTCACACCACTGTCAGTTAACGTCGATTTACTAGTTAAAAATACACGCCCACCAACGTTCAATTTTACAATCATTTCATTTAATTATTACCAGTATAAATACTTAAATTAATATACAAAAAAATGTCAGGAGCTGAACAAATTATTGCTGGAAGTAATAAAACAATTTCTCTGTTAACATATTCAAAAATGTTAGGAGGAGAAGAATTTACGATCGATGGAAATTTATTAAGTTGTTCGGAAATTACACAAAATCCTACAGATCTGGCAGGACACGTCGATAATTATTTCATTGGCATTAGCACATTAGGTGTCATGCTACTCATTTATCAAATTATATCATATATCACGTACATATATAACTGGTATTCGTCGACAGACCACGACATTAAAGTTCGTCTATTACCTTTGCAAATTTATATGAGAGATATTGACACCATTATTCAAAAAATACAATCGGGATCTGGTGGAAATCGAAGAACGGAACATTTAAGACGGATCAGAGAGAAATACTACGCGTTCATAGAAGCAGACAAATTTTGTTGGATAAAATATAAAAATCCTGTTTACAATAAAGCAAAATTTTACAGAACATGCTGGTGTTGCGGTAAACTTCCAACACCAAAATATATGTACGAATTGTGTGAATACAAAGAAACATACGCTTTAAAAAAGGGATCATTTGGATATGCAAAAAATACAATAAGATACGATAAAAATGGGAAAGAAGTCGAATGGAAAAATACAAATACTAAAAAAAGATGGACGAATATCAAAGGATACGCTACAAATTTCGAGGGAAAAAAAATAGCCATTTTACGCCAAGTATACAAAGATGCGTCTTGGTATTACTTCGTGGTTTACGTTTTAACATTAGGATATTTTTGCGGAACACCGTCCATTCACGAAGCTGAACCTTTATATGTAGAAACTAAAGATGTTTTCTTTGGAAGATACAAACCATACATAGCAGACCCAGATATGAAACCAATTAATTTGGACAAAAATTTATATATAACTACAATAAACGGAGAAAAAATAAAGACGCTACACAGACAAGTCAACGGAATAGACGATTCGTGCTCACGATTCTTTTGCGGTTGGTGGTTAGGATGGACCTTACAAGATATGGAATTAGCTCTTAAATCAGAGTTCAACGAGGAACAATTAAAAGCTGATTTAGATATAATTTTTTAATATATAAGTATCGTTATATTAAAAAAAAATGGAACCAATTCAAAAACAAATTGACGAACAATTTCGCCGAGCTTTTTACGACAACATTCGCCAGGCAATTGCTACAGATGACCGTGAATATATTGTACGGTTGTACACAGAAATTAGAGATAGACTTGCAGCCTTTGTAAAAATAGACAGGAAAACATACCGAAAAATACACGAAGAATTTGACGTTCCATTTTTTGAACAGTTAATCACACACAAACAATTCAATGGAAACTCAATGCCAGGACTTGTAAATACAACATTTAAATGGATACACGACTTACAAATGCCTTTACGCGATACGTCAACAGAAGAAGCGAGACAAAGAGTACTGGCAGCTGGTCAGGGGACAATGGCAGATGTTGTGACGACATATATCAAAGAAGTGCACCAAACGATTGATTTGGTCGAAAAAGATATGAAAGAATTTGTAGAAAATCAGGATCATCCTGTTGTACAAGAAATGTTAAAACAAGCAGTTAAGAAATAGATTTGTCAAAATTTAGGTTATATTTTCGTGTACAAATGTATAAAAAATATTTAGATGGGTAGAATAGAACATGATTTAAATTAGATATATATTATTTGTAGATTTGTCATGGTAGGCCTAGATCGTATAGACCACAAGAACAGCCATGACTGTACTGAACATAATTGTTAGATTAACAGTATGACCTTCTGATTCTGACAATATAGAAGGCGTGTCTGGTTCTGGTTCCGGTTCTGATTCAGTGGAGGTGTTGTCAGAAGGACTGTTGTCAGTCGAAGGTTTGTTTGGTGTTACTGTTGGTGTTTGGTCTGTTGGTTGGTCTTCAACTTCGGTTGTTTGGTCTGCAGACGTGTCTAAAGCTTGAAGGTGACGACCGTTTAAGCGACGCCCCATTAAAGTTACAGATGTATACTTATCAACGAGGACGCCTTTCAATTCATCACTGGTGGCTGGTTTCCCTGTTTTTCTCTTTGCACGGTAGATTGTTTTACATTTATTGTCGTTGACATCTACTGTGGGTACTCCTACTTTCTCAACGTGCATATCAGTGTCGACGGCTTCTAATGATGTTTTAATTACCATTTCTGAAGCAGCGACACAGGCACCATCATAGGCGACGACGATATCAATGGAGGGTTTTTTCTTGATGACAATATCTTTGTTCAAAACATAGGCACGTTTGGCTTTTTTAATTTCGACTTTGTAGGCATCAAAAGTTCCGGGGACACCACCAACAGATTCAAATTTAGCTTTCATAAGAGCTTCGATCTCTTCTTCAGTTTTCACGGGGGTGGTGTCATCGGCAGTTTTGGCATCGTCTGCCGCTTTAATATCTGCTCCCTCTTGTGCAGCAACAAGTTTCGCAATTTGGTTCTTTTTAGCTTTGACTGCTTGTACTTTACAACCCAACGCTGCTTTAAGGGCGATTTCGACTTCATTACGACATGTTTCTTTGTCAGTACAGTCGTCGATGGTAGCAAGAATGTCTGTAGCGCCCATATCCAGTACAGCGTCGAGTTCTTCATCTGTAACCTCGTCAAGACGACTTCCATCTCTGGCTTCTGAAATACGTTTGAGTTCAGCTTTCATTTTGGTTCTTTTTTCTTTTTTTGTCCCAGTTGCTGTTTTCATTCTGTCGCAGATTAATTCAGCCACCGCTTGTTTTTTGTCATTGAACATTTTTGAGGAACGTTTTAAAAGGGTGGCCACTTTCGTAGCTTTGTCGGTAATGCCGATAAGTGCGTGGTCTTCAGGATGAGCTTTCAATCCATATTTGAGGAGTTCTTTGACTGCTTCCCGTTTGGCGCGTTCTTTATCAACGATATTGGTCACTGCGGCAGTTTGACCGCTTGCTAATCGTTTCTCCTCCATTAAATTGGCGTCGGAACAAGCAGTTAATGCTTCGGCATCGGAAGTGGTGGCCATGACACAAGCTACTGCTTTATCACCCAAGGCCCGAGCCCCTGCTTTTTTTCTTAAACCGACCCGTCTACTTTTGTCCAGAACACTAGTCGTTGTCCCGCCTTTGACTTTTCGAACAGCTTCTGCTGTCGCAGCTCTTTTCTCATCGTCAGTATAGGTTTCACCATCAACCATTGCTTTGGCAATGGCAATATTAGTCTCTGTGAATGCTCGAATAGCGGCATCTTCTTGTATCATTTCAACATCACCTTCTCTAATATCTGTTCCTATTTTACCAGTACTTTGTGTAAACATGTCTTCTGCAGTATCTTTACAAGTAGTTTTAGCAGTGGCAATGTCACTACCTGTTTCTAATTCGGCGGCCTCCATGCAAGCATTCATTTTGTTGGCAAAGGAGTTTTCACTGGCTCTCCTCATTCTTTCCTTGACCATGTTCTGTTTATCCGGTGTTAAGTCCGCTAAACGACGGCGAACTGCGATAGTTTGACCTTCGGTGACAGCGACGTGCGTTTCAACGGCGGTGACGCACTCACGTGTTGCAGTAGCGTCCATTGCCTTTTCTGTACACGCTTCCATGGCGCTAGAAGTGTCTTCTTCTTTACCCTTTTCTAAATCTTTCACAACATCGGCATTTGGAATATCTGCAACTGGTATTCCTTCGGCTTCGGATTTGGCAATTTTGGCAGTACGAATTTCATTGGTATTGCAGGCTGTTTTGGCGGTAGCGTTATCTGCCGCCAGATCCAGACAGGCAAGTTTGGTTTCCACCATACTTTTTTGCGCGCCCTTTATTAGTGATTTTTCGACCATTCTTTTAATTTGCTTAGCGGTTTTCCCGTCACCAAGACCAGTGGCTTTAAAGGCGTCGACTTTTGCTTGTTTACATTCGGTTGAGTCACGAGTTTTGCCCGAAGCCACACAGGCAACAACTGCATCGGTGACTTCCTCTTTGGCTGCTTCGCGAAGTCCACCGATCAAATATTTGTTATCGACCACTTCGCCTGTTGCAGCACCCATAGCTTTTTTACCATCTGAAAGACAAGTAGCAAGTGTCCCCTTGTCCATGCACGTTTTCATGAAATCACCGACCGCACTATTGCCAGATTTTTTGACAAGAGCACGTGCCTCCGTATTTGTAATGTCAACTTTACCAGTCATTAATTTAAGTCGGAACAACAAATCTGGGTTCTTGGCGGGGTCGCCGCAATTAGTTCCACTGGCTTCTTTACATGCTTCCACCGTTTCTGATACTTTTCTCTTGGCAGCGCGAACACAATCCTTTTGTGCTTTGATGGGGTTGATGGGTTCACCGGTCAGAAGAGCGCGTTTTGTCTTGGTAGTAGTTTTACAGGTAGAAAAGGCAGTTTTGATAGTAGGGTTACTTGGTTTTGTGGTACCAATTTTGGGTGCGTTGGTGTACATACAATTAACAAAATCGTCGGTAACAACATTAAGTGTATTGTCCCGCATTTCTTTTTCGGCACGGATGTCAGTCCAAGCTGGTTGACCACAGGAATATTTAAAGGCTGTCAACACTGCTGTCGCACCTCGACCACGACAGTTGTTTTGGGCAAGTTTAACAGCATCAGCATCGCCAGCGCTAGCAGCATCTTCAAAACAGGCTTCGAACTTATTTTTTTCCAAGTCTTTCCCAGATTCTTGTAAAAAGTATCGGACTTGGTTCTCCGAAATGTCTGCTGCGGCTGGTTTTCCTAAGCCTGCCCGTACTTCATCGACTACGTCTGTATGACAGGCTTTTACCGCGAGCGTCCGAGCACTGCCGATGGTGGTAGTGGCAATGGATCCCAGACAACCACCAATGGCTAAACCAATGTCACTTTTGACACCTTCCACAATGGCGGCTTTGTATTCTGTGTTGGTAATATCAGCAGCGGTTTTACCTAATGCTGCTGCAAATGCCTCTTTAATTTCGGGAAGTTCAGTAGGGTTGGAACATTTACGTTGTTCCACCACACCCACTTTGGTGGCAAAACAAGCATTCATTAAGTCGGCCACTTCACCTCGAGCTCCTTTTTTTTGAAGTTTAGCGGCATCAGAAGCAGTGAAGAGTTTACCAGTCACTGCCTCATACGCAACTTTTTTAGCAGTGGTACACTCCGTTTCATCAGCATCCCGACAAGCGGCCGCTGTTTCTGCCATTTCTTTAGCGGCACCTTTGTTTCTGCCTAAAATAACTTCCATTTCTCCACATGTACTACCCTTAGCGGAGGTACAGGCGCGTAGAGCCGATGTTTTAACACAGGACGCTTTGACAGACACAGTACCCGTACACGATTCGAGGGCAGCTTTGTAGGCATCGATCACTTTACCTGCTTTTGCTTTTTCTTGCATTCTTCCTAATTTTTCATCGGTCATCGTTGTTAAACCAGTACAGTCAAAGACGGCGTCTTTGACAGATTGACTCTTATATGAACAGCTAGTACTAGTTTCGATATCAGCAACGCAGGCAGCAACGGCGTCGGTCATGCAATCTTGGGCGCCATTAGTAATCGCTTTCTTCGCATCAACATCAGTCATACATTCTTTTGTCCAAGTAGTACAATCACTTACTTTACCAACAGCCGCTGCCATATCAGTTTTGGCCGCTGTCAATTTTTCGGACAGAGTTCCACTGAAAGTTTTCATTTTTTCTTTACCAACCTCCTTTGCACCGTCACGTGCATATTTGACTGCATCGGTAGTTGTTACATCGAGGACTGATTTACCCAGCGTCTCCGCCATTGCTGTTTTGGCGGCTTCACCACCACGACAATCCTTGCGTGCGGCAGTAGCATCAAGCTTCTGTTGGACAGTAGACGTGTCAACAGTGAGGTCTGTGTCAATGTTACCCATACAGACCTTAACAGCCTCTCCTACGGCATATTTAGCACCCTTTGTTAATTTCTCTTTCAGACTGACTTTATCGACCACTTTCCCTGTAGTTGCAGTAAAGGTCTCAGTTGCGAGTTCGATACAAGTTTGGACAGCTTCAGGAGTTTTGTTGGCGATTCGTGAACAGCTTCGAGCGGTGTTCGACAATTGTTCCTCGGCTACTTTTGTAACAACTCGCAAAGCATCGGTTTTACCACAAGTACTGACAATAGAGTTTCCATTTCCACAACATTTTAAACTGTTGGCAGTCCGAGTACATAAATCGACAATGTTGGCATCGCTGGTGACGCAGGCTAATTTATCGGTAGCGGTCAGTTTACAGGTCTTAACGGCAGTGACCCAGGTCTCAGCACCAGCTTGTTGTTGGTATTGTTTGACATCGGCTGCAATATCTTCGGTCGAACCAGTAGCACCAATAACATCCACAATTTCAGAAACAGAAGCGCTATCGATGGCAATGGGGAAAAGTAATTCGATTTTAGTCTTGATTTGGGGTGAATCTCGATACCAATCGTTGACAATTTCGATTTTTTTCTCAGCATTATAGTCACTTTTCCAGGCTTGTAACGCTGCACCAAGTCCAACGTCAGTTCCGGCTTCCGTTCTACAAGCTGCTTTTGCAGCCACTACCAACTTAGCTTGTTGTTTGGTTAAACAACTTTTCAATGCCAAGACGGCAGTTTCTCTTTTTGTATAGTCGTCTCTTTTTTGTTGGACAAGATCCTGTCCATGGGTCGAAATAATGAGTAGTAATATTAGAATCATTTTTTTTATTATTTAATTCCTTTATATATATATTTTCACATAAGTTCTACATCTATAGGATTTACATATTTTCTACAAGAAATGTTAAAACAAGCAGTTAAGAAATAGATTTCAAGATGTCGCGCATCTTTTGTATATTCGAATTCATTGTATCTGTAGTTCCCACTTTTTTCTGAAATGTAACAGAAATTTCGGAATTGTAATCATCATCGGAACGCGAGACATTCAAATCTTCATTATATTCATCCATTAATACATATTCGTTGTTTTCGTATCGTGCCCAATAGAGACATTCCTTATCCTTGTCGTAAACCCCATTATAAATACGTAACCAAGTAAAAGTTCCTTCGTCGTCAGGTTTGGAAATGACAACCAAAATTTCGTTTTTTCCTTGTGATAAATAACATTCATTCTTACAATGCCATACATCAGGAATATCATTTTGAGTTATTTTTTTTTTGGTAGCTTCTCGTAGTTTTTTCATGCAATCTTTCACACTGCCGTTATTCTTTCTACAATCGTCATAAGCTTTTTTTCCTTTATCCACACCGTCTCCTACTTCTTTGGTATTTGCGCGTGCATGTGTTAACTTTCTTGCGCGTTTTTTTTTCATATTACCCTTGCGATGTTCAGATACTTCAAATACACGAAACATATTATACATCACTGTTTTACTTATATAGTTAGAAATTACGTTGTCGTTTCGCCGAGGGTACCTCTTCTGATATCACCGACCGACCTCTCTTTTGGATGATTCGCGTGTGGTTTGTGTAAATGGACGTGTCTCTGTGTTGTTCAGGCTCATGACTTATGAAAAAACAAGTGCGATTATCATCTTCTGTACACCAATCTTTGATTGTCGTTTGTACCGATTGGATCCCATCAATATCCATTGCAGTACATGCCTCGTCCATGATCAATAGTGGAAAATCGTAGGGTGACATATCACGCCAGGCCATAAATGCTGCAAGCTGTGCACGTCGAAACTGACCACCTGATAACACTCCCGACAAAGTTCCACACTGAATATTACGAACTAATTTTTCTTTTTCATCAAAATAAGCTTCTAAATAAACATTATCTGATTTAAAAAAACGCTGAAGCCACATTGATGTTCTTTGAGCCAAACTTTTGACCGTATATTCAAGAGCATATGTTTGAATGCCAGAAGTTCCAGTCCATTGTGATATCAACTTCCATTTCTCACAATTATCAAACAATTGGTTCAAAGAATATGCATCCATTTCATGTTTGCATTTTCGAACATTCACATTAGACGTATTGTAAGGACATTGCTCTTCCGTTCGCATTCTGTGACTGGTCTTTAAAGCATCTAAAGACGATTTCAGTTCACCACAAAGTTGGTTTGTACGTTCCCACACTGCATGTCTGCTACGAGCTTTATCAACTGCAATTTGCATTTCCGCTGTTTCTTTGGACAACAGCACAATTCTTTCTTTACATTTTTGTATACTTTCAGTTATTTTTGTTAAAGACTTGCCTTTCTGTATATATTCATTGTTTTTTTTATATTCAGTTTCAGCCGTGGTGTCTTTGAGCCATTTTTGAAGCGCCATATCGTACAAAACACGGGCTTCTTCATATTCCATTCGACATTTTTCAATGCTTGTTTGGAGTTGGCGCATGTGTTCGTGATGGCCATTGTTTTTTGGAAACGGGCGCTTGCAAGTATGACATACGCCCGCTTTTTTAAATTTTTCGAATTCTTTAACAGATTCTTGTAATTGTGCGTTACGAGCATGCTTCGCGGCCTGACAATGTTCTTTATGTATTTTGGATTTTTCTGATTTCGACGGTACGGCAGTTTCCTTCAACAAGTGCCAATCATTTGGCAAAACTCTATGTAATTCAATAGAATGTTTTTCCATACCAGCCAAAACGACCTTTGCATCAATCAATTCTCGTCTTTTCATTTGTAATTGTGTGTCATTGGCAACCGATACTGGTGTTCCGACAGTACAAAGTGAACGTTCGTATGCCAAACTTGCGCGCTGAATGTCATCTACATCCTTGGTTAATTTTTCGGTTTGTGCAGTGGACCATTCCGATGCTAGGCGGAGATTTCTAACGTGGTTTTCGATGGCCATATCGTAGAGTTTTTTTTTGTGTTCTTTTTCAATTGTACTCTTAGTCAATTCGGAATTGGAATTTTTCAATTGAAGTTTCGCAAATGCATTTAACTCTGTCCATATATCAACATTGGCAATTTGGCGTATTTCTGTTTTAGCACTAATATCAGAGGAATTTAACCAATTCGTATTTTCTTGTTGACTCCAAACACTGTTGTGAACCAACCATGTGTAAAGACCCTTTCCAGAAGCATCGAGTCCAAATAATTCAGAAGCAATTGCTCTTTGTGTTCCACTGATCGTCGAACGTGTTCTGTCGATTCCATTAATACTAAATGTTAATCTCGATTTCCGTTTCAAATTGACAGTTCTTATAATAGACCAATTTTCATTATCAACCACGCCACGAATATCAACAGATGCAGTTCCAACAGGCTCATTCACAATAGAAATGTTTTTGTCGAATGTCAGTGATGCACGACTATCAATCATACCAGTACAGGCCCATAACCACGCACCAGCTGTAATTAACGACTTTCCAGCGCCATTCGAAGCCGTTTTTGATTCATTACATTCGCCAGAAATAAGAGTAAACCCTTGGCCTTCCAAAGCAATTTGGACCGGACCCGTGAACGGTCCGAATCCTTTGACTACCATAGAGATGGGTTTGACATTTCGAAGCGTAGTTTTTTGAGCAGGGGTGAGGGAAACAAGTTTCTCAACCAGTGACGAATATGCATTGCTTGTAAGATCAATACAATTCAATTTCGCATATTCTTCCAACAATTTCGTGGGTGTCATTTGATGGGTATCGTCAATACGTGTTGTCACTTCCTTCAATTCACGCTTCACACTTACATTCACACCTTTGTCCTTTAAATTTTGGACGATTTGGTCTATACCAGTGGAATGCGTCACAGACACAACGTCGCCTTCTTTCAGTTCTGAATTGCGCTCGAGCAATTCGTTGGCAGTCCATTTGTACTGGTGTTTTCCTATATCGATAGGAATTGTTTCTTTCACTGCAAACTGTTCATCAAGCAAAATCAATGCTTTTTTATCTTCTGCTTCAGCCAATGTTAATTGATACGGAGAACCCAAATATCGAATATTGCCGTGCATTTGGGGTGTATGGTAATGTCCAGAATAAACAGGCACTGTGCTTGGAAAAGAAGAAACTCCAACACCCTCAGTAGATATACGCGATGCCGACATCTTAAAACCGACAATGTCGAAATGTCCAAAAATAACATCGACATCTCGGTGTTGTGCAAGTATTTCTTTAATGTCAGAAATGTTGCGTCTCCACGGTACCCATAATTGGCGATTTATCACTACTGGTTCGTCGTAAATCGTGATGTGCTTCGATGCATAGGCGAAAGGCGTCAACCCATGCTCCGTTTCAGCAGCATCGAAGTAATCATGGTTACCAGGGATCATGACCATAGGAACATGCCATTCTTTTTCAAAAAATCGCATTAATTCATTTAAAATATTTACGGGAAGCGTACCACGGCTGTGTACCTTGTCAAAAAAGTCTCCCAGAAACCCGACTGTACACCCAAGGGCGTAAGCTTCCTTGTGGACACGCCGAAGCACTTTCATGCATGTTTCGTAAGTTGATTTGCTCAAGTGCAAGTCTGAAAATAATAACATTTCTGGTTTCCAATGAATTGATATAGTGCTATTCACATATGTGTAACAAATTCATTGGTACGCATAATTTTTTTGTCATTAAACCCATCAACTATGTCTTACTCCAATGCAACCAAGTTCATATAAAAATATCAAACGATGGTTTGGCGTCAAGAAGATTCAGCACTATTTAATAAGATATTTTATTTTTATATGGCCTCTTTGAGAACGTATGTTGACTATCGGTCAGTCCGTTATTCTTCCCTATTTCAAAATGTAGAACCTCTTCTCGAACAAAATGTAGCACCTCTACCCGAAAATGTAGCACCTCTACCCGAACAATACATTACTGGTGCTATTGCTGGTGTTAGTAATAATGTAATTTTAGAAAAATCATTTGGAAACTATTTAAAATTCATTCAAGATTTTAAGACTGAAATGAATAAAGAAATTCTTAAACAACCAGAAACATATTTAGAACCAACATGGATTAAATGTCAAAATACATGTCAAAATATCACAGTAGCAGCTATACAAAAAGAAGTGAACTCAACTGCATTTATCATTCGATGTTTGATTAAATCGATGATCAATGAACCATTGGACATTTCTTGTTCAGACCCATCCAAGATTACAGGCCTTTGGAAAAAAGACTCTGGTCTTTTCACAATGGATAATTTTTCAGGCCAAACACAAGGGAGACTAATCATGGGATTCGGACCCAGTGCGTCCGGGAAAACGTATTGGGCAAAAAACACAATTAACATGCTTTCAGAAATAGAATCCGGTTTCCCATCTACATTTATGACTATCGATGGTGGAATATACAGGGAATCGTCTGTGATATATCAAATACTGGTGAAATGTGTTCTCAGTCGAAATGTTGGAGGGTTGACCAACTTGGTTTCATCCGGATTGCGGAGCAAGTCTTTGTTTTCTGCAGGGAAAATTAAAAAAACGATCGCAGATTTTTTAAAGACACAATCACAAAAGACCCAATCACGACCAAATTTATATATACCGGAAACATTGGGTAGTTGTGTGGTCGGGATGAGTACAAAAGGGACATGTTCAAACATGTACAATAAATACAAAATTATCACTGGTGACAACGATTGGATTGGCCTATGTATATGGCAGCATGTTGAAGACACAAAATGTATCTTTGCACCACAATATAAATGTATCGGGTGTACAGAAAGTGGTCGAAAACGTGAACGCGGGGAAGGCAAACACTACAGTCCACTAGCGTACAATAATTCATTTAAATATGGCAAGATTCATGCGAAGAAGGCAAAAAAATGGTTCGTTATACACAATACTGGAGGCAGGATGTATAAAAACAAACGGTGTATTAATTTAATAGAGTCTAACATTCAAATATCGAAAAAATTGCAAGAACAATTCAATTGTAAACAATTAGAAATGTAAACAATTAGAAAGTGGATTATCAAAATAAATTCAATAGTACATAAACTTACGCCTGACATGACATACAAGACAAAAATGTTGATTTGCTCAAGTGTAAGTCTGTAAATAATAGAAAAAAAAAATAAAAAAGTCATTTTTTTCTCAAACTAAGTAATCTTTGATATGTTTTGTTTTCTTGACCCTCGGTAAACATGCGTATCAAGTCGGTCTGTGGTCAGACTCTTAGCATTGTCCCGTCAAAAAAAATAAATTAATTTTTGTAGCGATATCATTACTGATTACAATATGCAGAAATTAACGCCTGCTTCTCTTCCTCCGTATATGTATTCGACTTTTGTAGATTCTCCTTGGCCCACATAGGTTGTAGGTTCTTGTACCAAAAGCAAATGCGCTGATTTTCATCAACTGTCAAGTCAAATGCTGTGCACGGAATAATATGGTCTACATGCCAGTCCGAACGATTCTCCCAAGTCATGCCTTCGGTAAATTGTTCCTCGAGCCATTCTTTCAGACCTTGAGGATAAATGCCCAGTAACTCGCTGGACGAATCACATTTCTTGTCGAGGCCGGCGGCTTTGACTGCATGTTGCATTCGGGCACGCAATCTCCGTGACATCGCGTACGCTGGGTCAGAACGATAACGTTTGCGTTTTTTGGCGGCAATTTTCTCCTTATTTTTTTGACCATATTTGCGGACTCGGGCGGCAATTTTCTCCTTATTTTTTTGACCATATTTGCGGACTCGGGCGGTAATTTTCTCCCGATGTTCTTGACCATATTTGCGTTGTCGGGTGGCAATTTCCTCCTTATTTTCTTGACGATATTCGCGTTGTTTGGCGGCCATACAAGCTTTGCATTGATTTCTTTTTTTACGGAACAAGGCCACCGATTTGCATGCATGACATGTAGCACATGTCTTTGTTATGACTTTGACCATGGTACTTAAGCATAACGATATGATCATATTTGTTTTAACATAATCGCTACATATTCTCAACTTGTTGAGTCGTATGAAGTTTTGAGTCGTATGAAGTTCGGTGTTTGTCAAAGTCAAGAAAGCTTTAGAGAATTGTTACAAAAAAAATAAATGAAGCCATCGAATACAATTGTAAATTTTGTGCCGCTGGAACAGCTTTCAATACCAAAGCCACGGCGTGCGTGAATTGCTTGAATGGGCAGTAAAATTGTTTTGAATTCCGAGTTTTGTCTCTTCGTATTTTTTTGATAACAACCGTGTGAGTTGCTGAGCTATACAAATTGTATGGAAGAATTGTTCCACAGTTGGTTCGTTATATTGATTGTACTGTGTTTTTCTTTGTGCTGAGTTCAAAGTCTTTTTTATTTTTCTTGTGAGTATGTAAGTTGATTCTACCTTTTTTTAAATAGAATTAAACAGAATTAAACAGAATTAAACAGAATTAAACAGAATTAAACAGAATTAAACAGAATTAAACAGAACAATCCATTTTTTTAGTTATCTATTCAAAAACAAGTATTTAACTTCTATTTTTTTTTTTAAAACAGACATGCGTAAATGGCAATGGTTCTTTTGTGGTCGATGGATTAATTGCACGAAAGAAAATCAAAACATATTGTGCCAATTAAACACAGAACCAAGTTTAAAACCGATTCGGTTGGTCGCAACTCATCAGAGACACCAAGTTGCATTTTAATTATATACAACATATTTATACTGTCTTAATTTAGTGTCATTACATATCCCCACATGTTGTCACGACTACCGCCGAAATTGACACGACTGTCAGACTCAACCTCTCCAAACCAATCGTCCATTATTTTACTAGCGTCATATCCATGCAACTTGACAGCGGCCGCAACTTTTGCAGACTGTTTTTTAGTGACAATATTGTCCCAATAACCATCCGTCGCGACCTTTATGACACAAGGTCCCTTAACCCGATGGACGGATACAGACGGTGTTGAAATAACACCATGACCCTTGAACATTTCGTCGCCAATTGAACGCGTCATTGCTAACGAATGTGTAACTCCACCATATTCAATCATTAAGGAACTTGCAAATACTCCATCCACGTTCTTATGGTAGTATCCGCCTTTTTTATGTGGGTAAATGTTGTCTCCGTGACGCAATGGACGCATTCCACGAGATTTATGATATTCAAATTTAGTTTCTGGATATTTTGCGCTAATTCGGTTGTATTCATCTTCGCACAAAGGTGAGTGATCCGCGGAAATTTGTGTTGCTTCAGGTGCGTAAAGCCATGCATCAGAATCACCCACTGATAGTGTGATGATCGTACCATCCTGATGAGCAAATACAATCGTGGCAGTAGTACCACCCTGTAGTAATCCACTACGTGGCATTTCTATGCGCCCATTAACAATTTCATATGTACATTTATCCAAACGTTCCAAAACAATTGAAAACGCATGTTCTTGTACTTTTGAGAACAATGTCTCAGCAACTTGTTGTGGCGATTCGCGCAATATATCGTAAAATCCTGGTTTCATAATATGTTCAGACATTGTTTGTGCCGAGGCACGACTTATTTGTTCTCCTGCTTGACCGTGTCCATCAAAGACGCCGACGACATCGCATGACATATTTTGACTGTCATTAATTGTGAAATGAAATCCATGATCTTGCTGGACCTCTAATCCACCAATGTCAACACCTGGATTGGAAACTTTTATTTGGAAGGTTGAATTCATTCACGGATATCAATTGCAATAAAATCAGAATAACGGATATACTCCCCTCCGTATTCTTTCAACAACGTCTTTGTTCTTTTATGCGATTTTTTTTTATTGTTTTTCAACCAATACAACGGTGTTACACAATAATCTTGGTCGAAATATATCATGATGTTGGGGTCTGCGCCATATATAAGCAATAATTCGACACAGCGTGGACATTCAAACGCCCAATATAACAAAGGAAAGCCATTGGAAATCATATCAGGGGAATGTTTTCGAAGTATCTTCCTCAACTTCTTCCTCAACTTCTTTCTTTTCATTTTATCACTTTTTTGAATAGAAATATTGGAATAGAAATATGCGCAACTTATTCAAATTACAAATATGTTGCGCATATTTCTATTCAGAGTCGGAAACGAAATAACGGTAAAAAATGTTACGAGACGAAGAACTGGAAGATATATGCAAAAAGGCGCGCGATATAGACCGTCAATTCCCCGTTACGTACCATCATTTGTTTGGTCATGAGCGTTTGGCTGTATTGCACGTATTAAAAGAACCCGTGCAAAGCACATTGCACGCGGTTTTACAACAAAACGTTCCCAAAGGAACAAAATGTATTATGGAGGGATGTACTGGATCTTTAAATAAACAGGGAGGATGTACTGAAAAATGTACACAATCGGGTGTTAATGTCGTACAAGATATTATAGACTGTCTCAATTGTGATGCGTATGGATTCCCCTGTCCTACATGTCACACATGCATTTTTAGAAAACAATTAAAACAATATATAGATTATTAATTATGTTTAAGGGGTTTTTATTTTTTCCAGGAGAATAAAAACATGATATTTTCTATTACAATATATAGATTATTAAACTTTTGGTCATCTCCACACCAAGTTCAGACCAAAAAATTCTAATCATCTACTTCGACAGGTTTAAGAATCATCTACTTCGACAGGTTTAAGAGCACAAGTACAGTTTGAGGTTATGATTTGCACGATTGTTTTAAAATCACGATTGTGTTCTGCACCGAGAAGAGCCGGTTCAATCATAAACACCACAATAAGACCAACCAGAATTAACATGATGCCAATAGCAATACAGACCAAATAATTATAAATTCGCGAACAAGAATTACTTTTAAACTTGTCATTTGTTAATTTCTCCAAGATGTTATCTATAAGTTTTACATTGGTTTCCGAGGGTTCTAAGCTCAGAACATTTTGAATCTGTTTTATCTGCGCCTCTGTAATGTCGTGCATGAATACATTATTATCGTACATTAAATACATTCATATTGTTCTTTAATACATATTGGCAATTCCTGTAATTCATTAGTACAAATATTGTACATAGACCATGGATCCAGCATGTATGCCCAACGTCTTTTCACCGACAACCCAATTATTTGTTTATTTCCGCGAGGATTTATCAAAGTTCAACGCGAGATCTGCGCCACAAAAACGACATGCCTCAAATTCTTCCATATAGGCGTGTCTCATAAAATAACCTTGTTTGCGTCCTGGCTTAGCGTCCTTGCCGAATGGGTGATGGCATGTTGCACAACATTCGTTCAGTTTTTCGTTCAGTTCGTTTCTAGTCATGGTCTTATGGGATGCAAATTTCATCAATAGATCAGACATTTTGGCCAATGCATGTTGTTTTGGTAGCGGTGGTGGATGTGATTTTGTTAAAGACATATTACAAAAATTACAAAACAATTTATAGTGTATTTTCGCAAGAAGACATATGGAACGGATCATTTTGATTGACCTTAATTTGCCGTCTCCCTTTCACAAACTCAGACACCAACCTGTTTTTAAATCATTCAAATCCAACTCTTTCTGAGGAAATAACGGATAGTAGTGGCCACATGTCAACAATAAATAATGCGTCTCATCGAAAGACTTGTTGTGAAACCCACAAATTTCCATCGTTCCATAACTATCTTTGGTGCGGTAAGCACCCTTTTCCTGTTGATATGTAAAAATAACAAATCGACAACGCAATTCGTCAGCCAAAAAAGATACCCATGTTTCCGACAAATTGTTCCATATGAGTTTTGGCAGGAGTATTGGGAAAACTTACCAGGTCAAGAGGATTACTAATATTCTATTCTAAATAAAATACGGTCTATTGTCAAAAATGTATTGGTGGCAAGCTGTTCGAGAAAATGATCCACGCGTATTACTATGTGCAGAACGTTATAAATACAGTAGAGACCCTGATAATTTCTCAAACTTACACGTAGCTTGTTATTACGGTCATGCGAATCTCGTTACGCTGTTTATTACACAAGAGAACAATGTAAACGACTGCGTCCCATGTTTACCAATTGAATTAGCGATTAGAATGGACTTCCATGCTATTGTAAGAATATTGTTAAACGCGGGCTCGAGGATTCCTCTGCTTTTAGACATCATGCAATGCGAACAACCCACACGTGACATACTTTTAGGACATCGTACGGTCAAGAAATGGTTGCAATGGGCAAAAAACAAGCGCAGGAAAAGAGAATTATATTTTGTCCGTATTGTTTGGTTGAAAAAAAGAGTATCGTGCCATTTAAATGAGCTTGTAAAATTTATTTAACCGTAAATGATTATGAATAACAAAAATAAACCTGACTACGGACACGTTCTTGTTTTAAATTTTGTTTTTTACATCGAAATCTAAAGACTGCATTTTATGAAAAAAGGAATACATTTATACATAGATTTTCAAATATTTATTTTATATTTACGCAGTCCTTTGATCAACATATGCATGGTCACTTCAATATTGGGTTGGTTATTCCATTTTTTGCGTAATTTTTTATCAATTTTTTTCGCAAGTCCAAAATCAATAATACGCAATTCGTCTTTGTCGTTCAACATCAAATTCAAAGCATTCCCATCGTTATGTAAGATACCAATGTCATCCAAAGTGTCCATAATATGGCGCAAATCATCTCTCAGCCGCGCCGAACCCGATTTTAACACGTCCACGATGCGTAATTGCATCGGTTCCATGAATATACGTTTTTTTTCAGTGTCGACGTGCATGACATCGGGTGCAATGTTGGCTTCTGCGGCGCACCGTTGAAAGTCAGCTTCGGCATTGATTTTGGCGACCGATTTGTTTTTTTTGAATTGTTTCATGGCGGCTCTTAAGCCATTGGGAAATTCGACCAAGTATACGATCCCTGAGGCACCATCTTGACCTAATTGCTGAATGACTTTGAAATCTTCGTCTTGCATTTTTTTGTTAACGTTGGGAGCAGTTAAATACACATTCGCAGAAGTTCTACAAAAAGGATTTGACTAAAAAGCAAAACTTTGAAGAAATGTGCCAATATGTTCTGAATATTCTATTCTTTGAATACAATGTCATATTTATATATATGTCTTTGTTGAACGAGATTTACAAAAAACAATACGAACAATCATTACAAAAGAATAAAAAGAATAAAAGAAAACGTAAACTGGAAGCTGTAGAACATATTGACCGTGTTTTAAAGAAATATAAAGATGATATCGATAAACGATTGTTAAGGCAAACGCAAATGTATGAATTGGAATGTGTTAGGTGGAAACATTCACAACCCCACAACAATGACAAACCAATTAAACCCACATTTAAAAGTATTAGTAAAACTATACAGTTAACAGTATCTGTGGGACTTTTACAGTCTATAAGAGATTGTGTGGAATAATCCTGATACGCTAGTTTTAAGATTGTGGTTTCCACTTTTTTCTTGCACAATTCTTTGCCCTTCCCAACAAAAAGGATTTTAATTAATATTGTATATATAATAGTGACACATCCGCATGCAAAGTGCATTAAAATATATAAGTTATTAATAATGTTTTTTATAATATATTTTGATCCATGAGTTTTTTTAATACTTTAAGCCAAATTTTTCGACCAGTGGTCATCATACCATTTGGTAATCGCGTTCTTTGTTTATCCATCATGAAACTCCTTACGTCGTTGTCAGAACCACCAAAAAAACCTTGCAAGTTTTGTAATTCACCATTTTCATCCATCCATATACGTTCTCTTTTATCAGACCTGTGCTTATAATCAAAATAATGATGTACTGCATATGGCAAAGGAATTGCATTTTCATAGTCATTGAGACCTCTGTATTCTGCTTCTGTAATATCACAATATGTTTGTTTGACTTTCGCATTCCAATCATTCCAGTCGCCTTCGAATCCACGCGGATTAGTTACGGGGATAATGTGTGCAACTTGGACGCATTTGAAATTATGTCCACTGAACGGACAACGGTTAATTTGTGCTTGACGCCACGAATCTATAGCGTCACGACGAAAACTGTTTGTACGCTTTTGTTTCTTTTTTTTAGGACCCAGTGGTATCAAATCACTTGGTGGAGTTGGTGTGTCGCTACCGTCTGACTCGGTATTGGGTTGGATTGGCGGCGTGTCGTGGTCGTCTGACTCGGTATTGGGTTGGATTGGCGGCGTGTCGTGGTCGTCTGACTCGGTATTGGGTTGGATTGGTGGTGTGTCGTGGTCTTCTGACTCGGTATTGGGTTGGATTGGCGGCGTGTCGTGTTCGTCTGACTCGGTATTGGGTTGGATTGGCGGTGTGTCGTGTTCGTCTGACTCGTTTGGTAGGGTTAGCGGGTCGCTACCGCCTGTCAAGTTTGGTGGGATTGGTGGATTGGAGGTACGTTTTCTTTTTCGTGTTTTTTGTTTTGTAATGGCCGCCTCCACGCAGGGAGGTTTAGACTCGGCTTTTTCCCATCGTTTAATATCATCCTTCTTTACATTCCATTTCCATGCATGTTTGAACGATTCGGTTTCTTCTGTCAATTCGTTATGCAATAAATTCAAGGACGGCATCAACGTTTGAATGCCACTCGTATAACACATACATATGACTGAACGTCTATTTTTATCAAATTGTTCTTTAAGGAGATCATAAAACCGAGATGGAAGACGCCAAATCGTTTCAACTTCAAGACCTAATTTTGGCATCTCAAAGAAGCGTCCCATCGTACTGGTGGTATATTCAGATTCCTGTTCTATTTTACTCCATACGTTCTCTGAAAATTTAGTCATTGAAAATAATTCTGAAATAATTTTGTGCATTTCCGTTGTTCCGCTTTTGACAAGCGATTTAAGTGACAGTCTTTTGACGTGATTACCACATGTAGTTGTTAATTCGGTAGATTGTCGCTGGTTGTATTTTTCATGTGGATTAAAATGCGGTTTTTTGTGTCTGACAATGTCAACTGTTATCGTAAATTTGTTTCCTTCGTGTTGCAAATATTTTTTCGTCGATTGTTTTTTTCGTGGACGAGTCCCGTCTCGTTTGGAGCATGCGTAGTAACCGTTACTTTCGAATGGATGAAATTCTTTTCTATATAGAAGCTCTGTTTTGTCACGAAAAAAATCAAGTGGGAGGCGTTCTTCGTTTAACGTTACGTGGAAATCATCAATGACTTGTCCATTTTCGTCTGTGGGACGTTCGTAGTAAAGATTATTGAATTTTTTGATCATGTTTTCTTTTGTAATTTGACGACGTGTTCCGAAAAACAAATAAACAACACCTGTATCGTTTTTACCTGGAAAAAAATGATTGTGCATAGTATTGAGTTGTCCTAGATGGTCATATTCAATAGGGGTGTATTCAGACATAAAATCCTTGAATTCTTGTTGTTTCTTTTCTTCCGTGTTTGGAAAAATGAGTTGGCCAGTCTTTTTCCACGTACAATCGATAGTAGCGGTTTCAGGTTTTCCGATCGTTTTACCAACAACAACAGTAAATTGGTCATCTTCGATATCCCATTTGTGCTTGGAAATGGCGACATAGGCAGAACAAAATTCAATTAAATTTTTTTTGAGTCCTTTTCCATAACGACCTTGTTCATTTCCATGTGTAGCATTTTTCCCCCATCCGAAACCTTGTGCAAAACGGAATAGATTTCGTTTGTACTCTTCACGTGTTTCGCCACCAACACCAGTGCCAAAATCTTGAAGTAAAGCCGCGTCTTCGATAATGTGGGCCCACTCTATTTGTTCAGGTAGGGATTTTAAATTGTTACATATGTGAATAGCACGACTATGTGCGTCTTCAGAGTTGGTTAAAAATTCATTCAAAACCTTATGTTCCATATAATCTTGGCTCAGTGAGCCGAAATCAGTAAACATTTGAAGTGGACCTCGTTTTCCTTTCACAAGAGTGAATTCACGGTTAGTTTTTTCACTCATATCCTTTTCCTTATACCATGTTAAATTTTTAAGAGTAATCGACATTTTTTCTTTTTTTATTGTTATACTATGATATCACATTTCAAACTAAACATATTCTCTACATTTGTGATTTAACGTTTTTTTTAGATAATGTTACGTCTTTACCGTTGATGCGTATTTTAATTTGTTTTTTTAGTCGTTTGATTACAATACCGTTTTCTCCAGCATATTTACCACCAATAACTTTGCACTTTTCTTGTACATTATTGTACATTTCATGTGATTTCAAAACGATATCCGGTGGCTTCGGTTTTCCTGTTTCTGGACAGAAATTATACTTGGCCAAATCGCGCAAAAATTCCAAATATTCGTCATATTCTCCCGACATCAATGAAATTAATTTGTTCATATTTGTTATATGTGGAACATTCGGAGTTTCCAACCAGTCGTTCATTTCACACAAACTTTCAGAATAATGATCTCCAATAAATTTCTTAAAACGCGTGAGTTTTTGGCGACGATTCTTTATAATATGACCATAAGCATCATGGACGACATTTTCGGTCCTCCATTTGTCAATTTCTTTTGTCATAGTTGTAAATGTTTTGGCATCTTCTGTCCAAATACATAATTTAGGATATGTATTGAAAAACAAAGTAAAGAAAAATTGCAAACGTTCTTTTTCATCTGTGATGGCATGACATTCCTTGTACTTGGCGTCCCAAATCTGATCTTCGATTGCCGCTTCCTTATTTTCGCGTTTTTCAACTGCACGCCGACCTTTTTCCTTTAATTTTTTGTATTCTAAGGGCGTCAGACATACTGTTTTTTTTACGCGCTGGGTAAATTTCGCAATTGGTTCAGCAGGTTTTTCTTGCGAGTTTCCCATGTCCACAATTCCTTGGGAAATTTATACCATCTTTTTGCCAAGGAATGTCACAACCACTCACTGACACAGGGTCAAGCCAATAAACATTGACAATGCGAATAAAACATTCAGAGTAAACATTCGTCCATAATATCAAACGATTCCCATGTCTTGTTGAGTCTTATATTTACCAAATTGTGTGTCAACCATGACCACACGCGTGCATCCTCTGTGGTTCGGACGTAATCCAAAGGAAATGGGTGTATTTCCAATAGAGATTGGAAATGTTCGCGACAGTCGAGACATGGGAAATTTTCGCGATAATCTTCTACGGTTGATTTCAATTCTGATGCAGTCTGTTGCATGTGCAAACGGTCCCAGTCGTAATCATAGGCAACGATAGAACTTATTAATAACAACAACCATAACATTCGAATATAACTATAAGTATTTGAATATTATATATAGTCTATGTCTTCATTGTGGGATTTGTGTTATGGTAACAGGAAAAAACCCATGAAACGAACTTTGTCAGTTGAATCTTTGTCTGACAAATCATCGGAGAAAATTTGTTACGATTGTTCCAATTATTTATGTGCAAATAATACACAAGACATTTCGGAATGGAAACTTGTTAAACGAAAAACGCGCAAATTTTATTTTTGTACAAATGTATGTTGGGAAGAATGGTTGAAAGAACTTTTGTAACTATGAACAGTGGTATAACTGTATATACAAGTTCAAAAAAAATGCAGCACATGAACACGTTATGGAATTATATGAATACCGTATGGAATTATATATTTAACCGCACCGAATACCTTAGAGTGATTGAACCACCAAGACCACCCTCGCCACATTCCATGGAATTTTGTTACGATTGTGGAAACTATTTATGTGTCAACACGACAAAAGATATTTCAAAATGGAAATTAGTGATAAAGAAAACACGCAATTATTATTTTTGTAAAGACGAGTGTTGGGAAGAATGGTTAAATGAATACCAATGAACAGAAAAATGAACAGACAAATAACTTATCATAACTTATACTTTGAATATTCTCCATCTGATAATTCTCTTAAAATCCCATACGCTTTACGTGGGATACCACCTCCGTGTTTTTTAGTCAAAAACGCTTGAATATATTTCCTAGCGCCAGAAACAGTGACGGATGTTGTTTTACATAGTATTTTGTTTTCTGGACCAATAAACGCCACTCCTTTTACGTCCATTATTGGGAAATGTAATTTTGCAAATGCTGCGTAAAGCAATGTTTGATCCTTGACTTTTTTTCGTTTCTGTGTGCGTTTGGTACAGGCATTACGTCCCGATTTTGAAGAGTCAATCCACTTACACTCGACGGCACGTATTAGGTTTCCTCTTTTCATAAGCAGGTCTCCGATACCGAATTGTGGAAATCCCGGTACAACTTCCCATTCTTGTTCGACGAACGACCAACCGCGACGCTCCATGACTTCAAGAACATATTTGACAGTATCCTCTTCTGTCATTTGTATGCCGTCTTTTTTTTCAGATAATTTTTAACTTATGTGGCGAATTTCTGCCTAGTCGTCATTTCAAATTGAGTTAAATCCATAGAACATAACACTACACCTTCTCCCGTTGATTACTGGCGCGGAGGTGCTCCAACAGTGATTTTACTTGTCCTGGCAAACCGACAATCGTATACAAAAGTATCTTAGATATAAATAAAAGATTGAAATAATGATTTTAGTTGTTTTAGTCTAACTATTTGACCCTATATACATGAGAAATCACCTATACAAAATGTCATTTCGTACATTTGTTCCCGCCGAATTTTACCATAATACAATGCAATTGCTACAGCTGGACTATGAAAGTAGTTACACAGACCAATTTAATTTATTATACGTTTACGTTGTAGGCGGAGATGAGCTGACATGGACATCTGAAAACAAACTATATGACGGAGAACGATTTATAGTCAAATATGAAAATATGGTCATACAAATACAAGATTATAATATCCATGAAAATATGCTGGAATTTATGGAAAGAGTAAAAGGTATGAAGGACAGTAAGTTGTGGCAAGAGATGCGCGCCTACACTGCAGGGTCAATCAAAAAGTTTTTTATTGATAGTGGGTCCTCTTGGACAGGCTATACAGATGAATACGCATGGGGTGAACTTCTTAAAGAAGACCCTCTGAGAGATATGCTGGTGGAAATTATTGCCAGGTTGATTATGTATTGGTCGGATGTCGAACGTGTCAACAGTGCGATCGATGCCTTTAATAGAAAGGCTTCAGAACAAATGCAACAAAGAATAAAAAACAAGATGAAAGAAATTGAAAAGTTGTCTGCACTTCAATCCGCCCAACAAAAATTACGTAGAGCACGACATAAATTGATATTGCTGGTGAAAAGTCCCGAACTCAAATTCATTGATCAATTTCGAAAAATAGCAGAGGGTAAAGAAAAAGTTCCACAAGGTATTGATATGCTGGTTGTTAAAAAGACATGGGACACGCGCAAAATGTATTACAAAAGCATTTTTAACGGAAAAGACTACGCAAAACAAGTTGCCAAACTCATAATATTGTACAATTCAACGAAAGTCGACGGAAAAAAAATCAAACCCCCATTAGCATCGTACGAAAAGTTGACAAATGAGGACACTTGGCAAGGTGAAATAGAATTAGGAACGAAGGACCAAGATAATCTTGAATACTTTAGACTCAAACACTCTAAAGAAAAGTATGAAGAAATAGAGCGCGCAAAACGAGAAAAGAGTCAACGAGAAGCTGAACTGCGTGATAAAAAATTCCAAAAAATGATGGATGCGCGAATGGCAGCCTCCTTAAAATAAAATTAATCTTTTTTTCTTATTGATTGAATACAACAACATGTTGCCAAAAATAGGGTCAATGAATAATCATAGATCAAATGTATGTAATCGACTCTGTGTGACAGTTGCAATAACGTTGACACGCAAAAATAGATAATTGACCACACCACAACGTATGTAATTGAATCTCTCTTGTTATTTTTGTACAAATGGATCCACAAAAGAATTTGAATAATGTTAAACAAAAAACTGTACAAAACTGTGTTTTCCATTGACCCCCAATACTCTATCAATGACAACACAATATGAGCATGTACGGCGGCGTTAATAATTCCTAATGTGTATATACCGATATTAGGCGTCGCATGTACTTTTGGATGGTATTGCTGTAGACATATTTCACACTCGGTGTTTCCGCTGATTTGTATCCATTTTTGAATACATTTGATATGTACTTGGCCTTGTGTTCCCTTACAATCACAAACTGTCGTGGTCTGACCCTCTTCTAGACAAATCCTACAAGTCATTTATCCAATAATTTGATACCTTTATACTTTATTTAACACCATTTATTACATGTGTACACGTTCTAAATCGATGGCCTTTTTTGAGACACCGAGTGCATGTTGTTTTGGCTTTTTTCCTTGTTGGCAATGTATTTTGAAGAGTCAAACCACTTACACTCTACTGCGCGTATTAGGTCTCCTCTTTTCATAAGCAGATCTCCGATGCCAAATTGTAGAAATCCCGGTACAACTTCCCATTCTTGTTCGACGACCGCGACTCTGCATGACTTCAAGAATATATTTGACAGTCTCATCTATATGAGTATAAACTATAGACTCGAACAGATCAATGGAGGCTTTTATTTCTGGAGCTATAGCAGCGATGACAGCCACTGTGGCAACACATCCTTTAGATGTTATTAAAGTTAGAAAACAAATATCTTCGCGTATTTCATACAGACGTTTATATTCGGGCCTTCCAGATGCTTTAAAGAGGCAGATATTCTATTCCGGTATACGTTTTGGTCTCTACGATACTTTAGGTCCTACGAGAACACTAACATTGACCGAAAAAATGTTAAAGGGGGCGTTTGTAGGCGCGGTGGGTGCGTTGGTGGCGACACCTTTCGATTTGGCCAAAGTAAGAAAACAGGCCCAAGTTGCCGAACTCGTGAAGAAAAATGTATTTGATTATTGGCGCGGCGGTGCCCCAACAGTGATTCGCGCTTCCATTGTAACGTCTAGTCAAATAACAACGTTTTATCACACAAAAGAATGGTTATTAGCGTCCAATTTTGAAGGCCATGTGGACATTGCGGCATCCGTGAACGCAGGCGTATGCACGTCACTCATTTCAAATCCAATGGACGTCATAAAAACATGGAGAATGACCGGACTAGTTTCTACGCCTCAGATACATTCTGTTTTGACTTTAGTTCAAAAACACGGCGTGTTATCGCTTTATAGGGGTATGGGCGCTACTTTAATACGTATGTGTCCATACGTCACCATAATGTTTTTAGTAAAAGAAAATTTAACCAAATAACTGATTAGACAAAGTCTACTTATGAAATACAATGGATCGTTTTTATCTGTTTGGTTAGGGTTTATAATACATTGGCGAATTTATCCCAAGTCGTCATTTCAAATCGATTTAAATCCATAGAACATAACACCATGCATTCATGTTTCCTACCTTCGTCGACGTCGAAATCGTCGTGAACACCACAACCAGCACATTCTCCCGTTGAACTGTGACCAGGATGCACCATCAGTTCAACTGTGCCGTAAGTACCTTGGAGAGATTCTTTAATTCGAAGCGGCGTCATTTGTGTACCACAAAGTCCTACCCCAACAAAACATTCTGGAGCGCGTATGCCATGTTGCCTATATATCAAGCGCGCGTTGACAGCAGATAGGTAGCGTAATTCGTAGCGTGTACGAACGTCGTCTTCTATCCAGTCTAATTTGTCTAAATCTTGGTCTGGAATACGTGTGGAAGAGACACCGTATTGTTGTAATATGGGCGCGATTATTTCTGGTATTTTTGGTACGATATGTGCATGTTGATGACCATCAATGTGATGGGGGTAAGAACCCGTTAATTCTTTAAAACGTTCCAATTGCGCGATTGTTTCGCGTTCTATATCTTCTTTACAGACAGGATGGTTTAAAAACTTCATTTTGTAGTGCATCACTCCTTGTATGTTGGTTAGAGATGGCACATTTGTTAAGGGTTTTCCTTCTGTCAGGTTGAGATGGAGGCCTATTTCTAGTCCCATGCCGATGGCTTGTTTTGCTGCTTGTTGGCATGATGCACCGTTGACGATGAGTGATGCTGATGTTACAACGCCATCTTGAAAAGCCTGAAATATACCACGGTCGCGATGTGGACTGTAGCCAAGGTCATCGGCGTTGACGATGAGTTTCATGTTATTTAAAATAGATGTGTGTTTAAATATAGATTTTTATTACATAGTACGAGGATTCCATTGAATACCCTCGTTTTTTGTATTCGTTTGAATCAGTTTCTCGTATAGGTTTTATATACACCAAATATTTTCTTGGTCGAATCTATGTGTTGCGGCAGGTGTTTTACTGTCTATTCTTCTCCCGGCGTTTAGGGTTTAATTTCATAACCGTCATTCCTTTTATATTGTACTCGTTCGAGTATAAACCAGTTTTAACAACATAGTCGCGTGCTTTATCCACACACCAATGTTTGGGACAATTCGTGTCACTTAACAATATTACAGAGTGACTATGAAGCATGGGATATATATCGGTTAAATCTTTAATAACACCTTCGTGTGAGTGATCTCCATCGACTAAAAATATATCACACTTTACCGATGGACGTTGGTTGTGAAAACGTCGAAGAGTTTGATGTGACGAACCTTCAATTATTAAGAGGCGATTTCCAACAAATTGTGATTTCAAAAAGTGTTCAGCTTGAGTCGAGTATTTTTTAATTCGTAAATCGAAAGATATGATGCTTGCATTGGAATTTCCATTAAGAAATGTTATGGCACTATGACCAGCATTAAATCCTATTTCACATATGGTGTTGGCGTCTTTGGATAAAAGTGTCATGATTTTTGTTTTTTCAATGCCATTTAAATTCAACAACGCCGTGTTGACCTCTACCTTGAATTTGTCCATTAATTTATCTAGTTTAGTATGTATTTCCCTTGTTTTGTTAATAGAGACATTGTGATATCCTTGCAAAAATGTCGGAACAGGAAGTTTTTTCATTTTTTTGTGAAGTTTACATGCAGTGACCCTGCCACGACGGTGTTTTACAGGATGATAAATACCTGGATTTGGAAATTCTGTGATGCATGGTCTAAATTGCATTTTTATTTTGAAATATTGAAAGTATTCTGGCCACGACCCTGTAGTCAAATTAAAATAATCCGCTGTTGTCGGCATTAACCCTTCTAAATTCATCCACGTATTGTTGTTTCGAATATATATTTGTTCCAACCCATTAAGCATCCTCGGTGTAGCCGACCAAAAATTCATTAAAAATGTTTTCGGTTTGACTTTATTATCAAATGCACGCCACTCTTCCATTATTACAGCATGCACTTTGTGTTTTGTTCGATTAGGGCCATATGGTATACCTTGAATTAACAAATCTTGTGTGTAATTGAATTGAACGATATCTTTCAGAACAGACACGTGTGTGTAATGTACATCTTCCTCAATGAACCATACTCTTTTAAATGTCGCACGGTTGTTGATAGCCCATGTTACCGCCTTTTCATTACCATGTCCAGCATGCGGCACATCGTACTTTGTTGGAACACGACTTATGGGTATATGATCAACACACACGACTCCACGAAAGGGACAATTCAGCAAGTGTTTGTTATCCCACACTACAATAAAATCATTTCCAAATGTTTGAGACAATTGCTTCACGCGCTTGTGTTGGTTGTCGTCATCAATATGAGTTGTATAAATAAGTACTGTACGGTCTGTATTTGGTCGCTTAAAAATAAACGCAATAAAAACAATTAATGAAATATTAAAAATATTAATAATGTTAAGAATGTTATTCATTTGCTTCAAGATGTATAGTAAGATGTATATATTCGCGTGTATTGTTTGAATGAAATCCAAGCATCTCCATAAAGCCAATAAAATACATTGATTAAGGACTCTCCTTCTGTCAGGCATCTTTGTCATATTAACTTAAAAAACTATATAAAGTCATTATCCGCATTCAAATGAAAACCAAACCGAACGACACATGTCCATGTCTTTCTGGCAAAAAGTTTAAAAAATGCTGTCGTGGTTGGATCATGAAAGACATTGAAAAAGAAGCACCCGAAATATTTCAAAAACACCAAATAACCGCCAAAGCAATGTTAAATCAATTTGCAGAAAATTATACCAAAATATGTGATTGGCCTGTGTTGTTGACCAACAACTCACACATAAAAACGGTGTACGATGTCGCTGCATACATGCCCGTTGCCATTCATCCCATACACTACATACACGGTCTTGCCACCACATACGCCGTACACAAACCTGGTCCTTATCCACCATATGACCCGAAATTTAAACAATTTAAATTGACCGAAAACGAAGTAGAAGTGGAAGGTGTCGATGTTTCAGTTTCATCGAATCGGAATATTGACGAACCCCACTTAGGGCATTTAATACCCTATTCGCAATACGACGGAAACGTAATGCGATATCACGCTGGCATGTATGCGGTTATTTATATTTCTACCCGACGTATTGCTCATGGCGAATTGATCAAGTACGGACCACGGGATGCGTACGCAGCGGCAAAATTTGCGTCTAATCCGTTCCATGAACATTTCAAGAAACATGTTACGGAAATTGTTGACCGATTTAAGATCTTGCAGAGAATGTCAGAAACGTTTAGCGATGTAGAAAAAACACAGTTTGGAAAATATGCAAAAGCATTACAACAATTAGAAAACGCAAAAAAAGAACACGGTGTGGAAATGCAAAAAAAAAACTAAACTTCAATTGTTTTATCTGTTTCTCCAGTATATTTTTCCAGCATTTTAATTTCTCGCAATTTCCTTTGGTACAATTCGCAAAATTGAAACAGTGCAAAATGTTCCAAGCAATTTATTATAAATCCAACTTCATCGTTTGCTGCTTTTATTTTATCCGTTATTATCGTACGTTTAGTTTCCATTTGCTTGGACGCTTTTGTAAATAACGCATTCACTTTGTCTGTAGTTCCACTATTGTACCATTTATATAAATCTTTATTTTTTTCAAAATTTTTTTGAAAATATTCATTTAGTAACTTCTTTTCTTCCCTGACTTCACCCGGACGTTTTTTCCATTTCATGTTGTCGAAAGTTAAGTCGTAACATTTTCTCCACATCCATAAAATAGGATGGTTTTTTTCATATTCGAGTAACAATTCGTTTTGTTCTGCCATTGATTTTACACCCTTTAAACTGTTTAGGTATTGTTTTTGAGGTGTCAATTCCCGTTTTAATTGGTCAATACCACGTTTGAGAGCACCTTGTTGGTCTTCGAGTTTTCCTAAAACTTTTGGTTTGAAATTCAATAACACCTCGACAGTGGCGTCTTCATCGTATTCCAAGTATTCTCCCATCATACCAGTGTCAATAGTACCGACAGGTGCTTCTGGCAATAGATTCCGTAATCTCTTCAAAATATTATTTCTTGCGTTCCACGATTCTTGTCTAAAAAGTTTATACCTAGACTTATAGTCGTCGTCAGCAGCCTTCAATTCGTTTCGAGTACTTTCGATTTGAACCAATCTCTTAATTTCTGTTAGTTCAACATTCTTTTTATCAATTGTATCCTGTAAAATACTAAGCTTGTTCCTAATTTGCGCTTTTTGCTCACCTTCAGTTGTAAGAAACATTTCCTTTATATTTATTGTTATGTTAGGACCCTCGCTGGTTTCAACTGTATATGTTTCACCATCAACGGAGATAATCCTTCCTAAGATAATCTTTTTTTCGGCGTCATCATATTTTACTAAATCACCTTCTTTAAAGACGTATGTATTTATTTTTTCTTCATCGGAAATTTCGGTTGTATCTTCCAGTGGTTCTTGAATGCGAGATAGGAAAATAAGGTCTGCATTTTTTTTTTTCCATTCTTTTTCTTGGTCGTCTGATTTTTTTTCAGTTTCACTTGGTACAAATAAGTGAAACATTAATTATGGAAATGACTACTTATATATGGAAAAAAAACGAAAAAAACAAAAAAATGATGTATAAATAGTTTAAAACAATCACTACAAAAATGGCAACATATAAACAATATACTAAAATGTCAAAAGAGGAGGATAACGACCTTAACGGCTTAAAAATGGGTGAATTGCGTAAAATTGGTAAAGAGCTAAACGTAACAGGTGACACCATAACCAAACTAACCCGAAAAATTAAAGTTGCACGTAAGGAAAAAGAGAAAAAGAAACAGGAAGAGCTTGAGATACGTAACGAAGAGCTTAAGAAACGTAAAAAGATACAAGAAGAACAACAACCAAAAAAGGAAACTCTTGATGCACAAAAAATGCTGGATACAAAGCACCCGGAAAAAGCAATTAAAGCATATCCACCGATCATTGTGGAGAGAGCGAAAAAGAAGCTTGTAGATGAGAATGATGCAAATGAAAAAGCTGAGGAGGAGAAATGTGAAAATAAAAAGTACCAATTATACTGCACCGAAGAGACCTTTGTTCGTCGTACTTGGGAAGATTTGGACACGCAGGAACAGTTGGATCTATTGATCCAAGCTGCGGCAGAATATGCAAATGAAGATATTGAAGAAGCAGAAGAGATCGCGGGAAAAAAAAAGAACGAAAAAGAAGAAAAAAAGGCAAAGTTGCAAAAAATCGAAGACGAAATGCTAAAAAAGAAGAAAGAGCAGGAGAAAAAACAAAAAGCCAAAGAATTGAAAAAGATGCAACAACATTATCCCATGGACAAGGTTTTGAACGAAGCTTTCCTTAAAGAAAAGTTGCAGAAACACGTGTACACTGTCTTTAATACAATATCGAAAGGAGGGAAATTGAACGAGAAGGAAGAAAGGGGATTTCGCGAATTTATAACGGATGCATTATGGCTAACGAATAAAACTGCAGAGTACGGAGACAATCAAATAAACACTATGAATAGTTTGCAATCGTACGTCATATTTTCAAATGTTCTTATGATGTTGCAGAATCTCAATAAAAAAAGCCAGTCGTCGATATTGGGAACACGGGGAGTCAATTCCAAACTTTCACCGCTCAATTACGCGCAAAAGCAATTAGGTATTACGTTAGAATGGTGTACGGACGTTGTTAGTTTTCTGGATGGTTGTATTGAAGAAGGTGAGATTCGAACCTTTTACACTCCCAAGTTGGAAAACAACGCACACATACGCAAACATTTAATGGAAAAAACATTCGATGAGGACCGAATAGCAGAAATCGAAAGCTTTTTTAATGTTCGTTTAGAATATGCTACTGAACTGGGATTGGATTATGAGAAACTAAACTTTCCAGAGAAATGGTTACGGTCTGGCCCAGAATGGTGTCAAGCAATTCCAATTATAGGAAAAGACCGACCATTTACGTATGACGAAGACGTTCCAGAGGCAATTATCGGTAAAAAAATACGTTTGAAAAAAATATCTACTAGTACTGAAGATAACTCTGAAGGCATTTTTTACCGTGTAATTAACGACGAAAAAATCGGAGACCTGGTTGTTCACAAAATCGTTCCATTTAAAAAAGAAGAAAAAGAAAAAGAAGAAAAAGAAAAAGAAGAAAAAGAAGAAGAAGAAGAAGAAAAAAAGAAAGAAAAAGTTTTTGAATCATTCCTTGTTCATCTCGATTTGGCTAATAAAAAAGCTGTTCAAAAAATAGACCCGAATAAGAAAAAGGAAGAGGAGGAAGAAGAAGAAGAGGATGCAAAGCTGGATAAGATGGATGAAAAAGAACAAAAAGAACTGATTGCCATAGAAACCCCCTCCGAAGAAACAAAATGGCGTCAAACGGACGAGAAACCAAAAGATGGTCGTCGTGTCCGTGTTCGAACTTGGCAAGAAGGTGAACTGCGTGTACTGTCAGACTCTACATTAAGGTTTAAACCATATGGAGAAGAAGAATGGCAAGTAATTGACAATAAAGAAAATATTGAAGTTGAAGACAAGTCTGAAGATCAACTTGAAGTAGAAGAAGTCGTGAGAAAAGCTGAAAAAGAGGAGTTGGAGAAAGAAACAGAAAAGAAAGAAGAAGATGAAATTGAGAAAGAACTGAAGGAAGAAGAAAAAGAAGAAGAAGAAAAGAAAGAAAAAAAGAAAGAAGAAAAGAAAGAAGAAAAGGAAGGAGAAAAGGATGAAGATAAAAAATGGATTGAAGTTGTTGAACCAATCGATAAAAGTCATGTTCGTACGATTAAATATGTGGAAGGTGAATTTAAGAACGGTACAGCAGAATCACCATTTACGTTTAAACCATATGGAGAAGAAGAATGGCAAGTAATTGACAATAAAGAAAATATTGAAGTTGAAGACAAGTCTGAAGATCAACTTGAAGTAGAATCAGCCGTGAGAAAAGCTGAAGAAGAGGAGTTGGAGAAAGAAACAGAAAAGAATGAAGAAGATGAAATTAGGAAAGAACTGAAGGAAGAAGAAAAGGAAGAAAAAAAGAAAGAAAAAAAGAAAGAAGAAAAGAAAGAAGAAAAGGAAGGAGAAAAGGATGAAGTAAAACTCGACCAAGGAGATTATGTTGATGGTCAAGAATTCGAAATTATGGAAATGTCTTATCCTGAATTTGAACCAAAGACTGTCTTTTTCGACCCGCGGGCATTTGCCTTCTTTATCGACATATTGAGCCCTGTTTTGTATGAGGGAGACGAGGTTATATTTACAAAAGATGACGATACAAACTTTCATTATGGGAAAATAAAAAGTGTGACAACAGGAGATGACGATGAATTATTGTACAATATATTGGAAAATGAAACGTGGTCATCTACATTTTCGTGGTCATCTACAGTTAGTGAAAAAAACATCGTAGGTATCAATCACAAACATTTGAACAATGGAATGCACAAACATGCTGTCGCGATAACTGAAGCTATGAAAGGAAACACTTTTGACGATTTTAGTTTATCTGGACAAGATATCGTTGGGAAAAATTTCAGGTATTACAAAGATGATAACTTCCTCGAAGCTACAATTGTTGAATACCGTACAATTGACAACAAATATAAGACTTCAGATGGTCCAGATGGTGCGGGATGGTATGATTTAAACAATATAGTCTATCGTGTTTATGCTTTCGAAGTATTAGATATTTCAAGCGATAATATAGTTGGAAGAAGAATTGAAATGTTAAACGGGAGTGTTTGGGAGTCTTGTGTTATAAAAGAATTTCAGGCTGAAACCAATAAATACTATGTTGAATTCGATGATGACGGGGTTAAACACTGGTATGATCTCACCAATAAAATTTATCGCATACCAGTGTTTAACCCGGACGAAGAATCGTTTGACGAAATATCAAGTAGTTTGGTATTGAGTAACGGTTTGGTTTTTCCATATAGAACGCAACGCAAAGAGATGATTCCGATTGGTACGTTTGTTGGTTTGAAATTAGAAAACTCGAAATCGAAATTTGAATTTGCTAAGAGTTTAGACCTTGAAGAAACCAGGTATTATAAAACGTCACTACCACATCCTGGTCTTTTGACAGATTTTAGAGAGAAAAATGGAATTGAAAAAATATCTGCTGTTGAAATGTATCGATTTCTCGAGAAAGCCTCGGCATTTGATCGTGCAACTATACCAAAAGACCCTCGATCTAAAGGTTTGTTAGAACTATCTGATGTAATCGAATCACACGAAAAAAAAATGGATAAAATAAAAAGAAAAAGGGGGGAAATTGACGTTGAAATACGAATGTTGGAGATCGAACTGCAGTCTATTAAGGATCATACGAAAACAGCTCAAGAAAATCGTACAAAAGAAATCGACAAACTTTTGAACGAGAAAAAAGCAGTGCAAGATAAGATTGATTTTTTCTCGAATAATGAAGAGGTGACGCGTGAATTGAAAAACAAATTGAACAAAATTAATAAAGATATTTCTATGTCGAACCTAAATATTAAAGAAATGGAAGCTAACGTTGAAAAAATAAATTCAATTATAGATGCGTCACAGTTGCAATTGGATAAGAAGGAACAAACGGAGAAAACGATAGAAAAAGAAGAAGCAGAACTCAAAGAATTGGAAGAAGAAAAAAAAACAGAGGAGAATGAATTAAAGAAGGAAGAAAAAGCTGTCGAAGAATTGAAAAAAAGGTCTTCGGTTGAAAAGGAAGAGGAATTGAATGAATTGGAAAAAGAACTCAAAGAAAAAACCGAGGAGGCCATTAAAATCGCAGAAGGTAATAGTGATAAATCTGGTGTGGCGTACGTTAGTACGAAGAATAAACTGAGAATTGAAGAACTCCGTGTGAAAAAACAAGAGTATATGTCGGAATTGGTTCAAATCGAAGAAGAAGAGCGTGTAAAAATTAACGAATTTAAGTTGGAAAGACGTGGATTAAGTAGAGCTGCATTGGAAGAACTGAATGATTTGCGCAAACTCCATGGTATACATTATGTTGACGAAAACCCACTGCTGACATTCATGCGTGTCAATGATGAAGGCAAATCGACTTTGGAACATATATTGAAAGAAGAAATTACGCAAGAACCCGTGAATCAATATAGCATTTTTTACAATATGTTTCTGGAAAAACTCGAAGAGCGATGGGAACTGGAGATCGAAGCCAAAAATGAAAGCTGGAAATCTGTTCCTAAAAATCCATTCATGTTTTATTTTTATTTGACAGACGAAGAAAATGAACCTTCGTTGGATATGGTGTTCAAGTCTGTAGTAAAGAAAATAAAAGGTGTTTTTCAAGGTAAATTGGTGAAAGATTGGTCCGAATTGGTGAAAGATTGGTCCGAAAAGGATATGGTTGGACAAGAAATAGGAATTACGGATTATTCCGACAACTTACACATGGCCCAAGGTGACATATCTATTGGAAATTATCAAAAATTAATCCCTGTACCCAGAACAAACGGAAAAGTATATCGAATCGTATTAAATCGAACCAGATTAAATCCAAAAGAAAAATTATTGGGACTTACACTCACGAAAGGCGTCACTGAAGACAATTGGGAAGATTTACCACCACATGCTCGTACTGTGATCAATGGCTGGTCAGGCGCATTCAAAAAATCGATTAAACAAAATACGTATGCGTGGAATAAGCAACCTCCCATGAAGCAGGATGTGTTGTTGAAAGTAAATGACGAAGAGATATTGGAATACGAGGATATTGAAAGGCTTCTTTCTGTCGCTAATCAAGAAACTGGCGACGAAATAACACTGTTTGTGTTTCGATACGAACACCCTGAAACCGTATTTCCCGATGACGGCGGTGACACATTTGAGATGGATATGTCAAATAGCTATGAATTCTCTCAAGATGGTAAATTTGCATTTATATTGATGATGGGTATGGTTGCAGCACGAGTGTTTAAAAAATACAATGACGAAGTTGATTTTACAAAACACGATGTCGTTGATTTGTACGTCGACGTATACGAATGGATGGCCAAGCGCCAAGAAAAATATTTGAAATCCCGTGCACCACATATTCCATACAGAATGGCTGTTTCAGATACAAAAAATCCGTGGCAAATGCCAAGTTTCAAATCAGTTAATTCACAATCGCTTCGAAATTTAAATATGCGCGTGTTGGGAGGTCGTCCTGTCTGTAGTGCTTGTCAAAAGGGAACCGAAACCTATTATGGGAATATTTATTACAATAATAATTTGAAAAACTTGCTCACATTATCAAAACAAAACTCAGCTATGCAGGGTGCTCAAAACTGGGTTAACGGCTCCTTAAAAGTATTGAAAGGCGATTTATCTTATTTTAAATCATACTTCAATCTAAATATGTTGTATTCGCAACCTCGACCCAAGGTAGGTCATCACCGCAACTCCATGGGACTGTGTATAGAATCACTGGAGGAGATTGTTGATGAATTGTCGACCAAAGCACAACGCGATGCAAATGGTTGGTTTTTAAACTGGATGGGGACATGGCAGGAAGCAACAAAAAAATTGGAAAAGTTTGAACAGGTCCACCAAGAATGGTACGACAACGGAGATCCAAGGTACAGTTTTACAGATTGGTTATATGGATATATCGTCTACCAACTTGATATTCACATCAAAATGTTGATCCTAAGGTGTTCAGACGTACCCATCGACGAAAATGGTAAACCCATTCCTCCACCAAAAAGTGATGGTACACAAGAAAAAGAAACCCACACGACAAAAGGCGAAATGAATGAGGTACAAATAAAAGCCCTTAAAGAGGCGACAGAAGCAATCAAAAAAGCGATTGAAAAGGAAAAAAAAAAAGAAAATCCAAAAAATCCAAAAAAAGAAAATCCTCAAGCACGACAAAAATATTTGATAGAAATTGGCGTTAAAGCGGGTAATAAATTTAACGTAGGCAAAGAACAGATAAACAAAATTGCAGAAAAATTCGCGAAGACAGACTCAACATGGGAAAAAATGAAAGGATACGCCTCAGGAGCGTTGGACGGACTATATGAGATAATTTCAAATTTATGGGAAGGAATGAAACAACTTTATTCTGCCACGAAACAAACTCTGTGGTCGATTATGTGTTGTTTTTATAAGCTTATTGTTTACTTCTGCAAGTCCGAAATGTTTCGAGTTATGATAATCAGCGTTGTAGATAAGACTCTACAACGACTATGTGAAAATGCGAATATTGCAAATGGAAATTACATAGCAACAAACAATGGTAAAAAATTAAATGAAACGACAGGAGAGTGGGTCAAAATGTCGGAGGAAGAAAAATTTAAGCAAGCTCGTGCGATTACCCAAGCCGAGAAGAAAAGCAATTGGTATAACATGCGTGCATTCGGATTAGTTTTAAACAAAGTAGGTAATGACGGTAGTTTTGCGAAGGGTATGCAAAAAGCAGTGGATGTAAAAATGGTGGGAGAAAACAACTTTATTGTGGGGATCATTGAATTCTTGCAAAATATTCCCATGATCGGACCAGTTCTTAAAATGACAAAATTAGAACCTAAAGAAATGGCAGAAGCTATTGCTGCTGCCACAGCATTGTGCTTTCAAAATGCTTGGGAACATCTCATGACTCTACACACAAGTACGCTCGATTTATCAAAATTATATTCAATTATATCTGCCTACCAAGAATGTATGGAAAACGCGGAAAATGGTGAAGCAATAATGATCGAACAGGGTGCTGCTCCTGGTGGAACGGCACCGTATTTGAACTACGCGTGGGAAAGAATCGTTTATAATATACCCATATACGCCATTGTTCTTTTAAATGAAGTGCAACGCAATGAATTGGAAAAAAAATGGAATAGAGAATTTCTGGGAATTGAAGACGACGACGATGCAGCAAAAATGGCCACAAAAGCAGCCGGCCAAGAAGCTTCAAAACGGACAGGCCATAATGCTGACACTGGCGCCCCAGCCGCAAGAGGGGCGGTTGGGAATGATAATGGTTCATTTGTTGGTATTGGCCCAACAAGGCCCATAGAAGAAGAGTACAAAATATTATATGCCAAATTCGAAGAAAATAAAAAAGCTGTCGAAAAGAAAAAACAAGAAAAAGAAAGCAAAGAACGCGAAAAGCAATTGGCAGAATTGCGCATGAAAGAGCGTATAATGAATGAGGAGTTAGCAGCTCTTAAAGTACAAATTCTATTAGAAAAACGCAGAGCAGAAGTAAACAAGTCGATACTTCTGAAGAGTGCAGATGCAGTTGGTTCGGCAGCATCAACAGCATTGTTTGGTGCATGGAAAAAGGTGCGTGAATACGTACCATATTTAGGGGAGGACGAGGTGCGTGCACTCGCTTACAAAGAAATGCAAAAGTGTATATTGACATGGATGGTACCTGGAGGCGACGAAGCATGTGAAGTCGATATGGAAAAGGTAGGAATACTCCAGGACAGTAATGGACAAATTATAGCAGCGTTAGAACACGAGGAAGCGTTGTTTAAGTTTACATATCACCAAAATCAATTGCAAGAATTTGCATCTGAATCGAACGCGCCTGCCGCTAGTGCGGAAGAACAGAAAAAAAAGGACAATTTCGGAGCCCGTCAACAGAAATTTCACGGGTTAGTGAGGCCATCCGTAGGCAAATACATAAAATGGGCATTAGGAGAAGAACCTTATTTCCCTGATAGTGTGAAGTTGGAGTACAATTTGAGTGCACCAGGGCCTAAGTTTCCAAAAACAGAATTGGAAGTTTTAGCATTTGCATATCCTACCAACCGTGAATACGAAAGAAGCAAAGGATTCTTCAAAGGAAATGAAATAGTAAAATACGAAACAAAATTAGAAAATGTTGTCAAAAGATTAAAATCAGAATTGGAACTCGCAAACAATATAATAAAAGTCATTAAGAAATATGTTAAAGGTCCCAAAAAAAAGTTTACGAAAGATGATTGCAGGTTACTCGGGTTACGAGATGCTGCTTTACCCACCTATTTATACGATGTCTTTATTGATGATTGGATGACTATGCAACAAAGGGGAGGAAGGATTCATCGGAATAGTCGTTGGTGGGTAAAGCCACAAATGTTCAAGCAATGGGAATCAACGATTTTACGAATTGTGTCCAAAGACAAAAAAAAATCAATACACAGCGACAAGGATATGCACGATGCGTACTTGAAGTTAATCAATGACGACAGCCTCGAATTCTTCAAACCTTACATTAAAGACATCGAGGACCGAAGATCGGCGCTCAATTCAGCTCTCAAATATCGTAAAAACGAATTGAAGGTTTCTACTAAAAAAAGAGGCGGTGACGGTATGCTTGAAAAGCCACTGACTCCAGAAGAATACAAATCCGAACACAACAAGTTGCTTGATGTGTACAAAGAGAGATTAATATCTGTGCAACAAGACGTAAGGGATAGATTATGGGCAGTCAAAAAGGCAAATATACTGTGGTGGGGCGGTGCTATACTTGTGGCGGGAGCAGTAGGTCTATTTATAGTAAGTGGTGGTGCAGCAGCGATGTTGACACAAGTTGGTTCGATGGCTGCAAGTGCTGGCTCTGCATTGTCCACTTTGGCGTCTGCTGCCGCTGCGAAAGTCACTGCGCTTACTGCATTAATAAAAGAAAAAACGGCATCTGGTGTGGGAAAACTTGCGCTGGACAAAATCGTTGAATGGGGAGGGACAATATATTCTGCGGCGGCGGATGCTATAAAGTCGTTTACGGACCAACTTCAAGATCCATCGAACCAGAAGTTCTTGATGATGAGTGGTGCGGCTGTTGGTGTGTATGGTATGTCGAAATTGATTGATAATATGAGTCATCAAACTGACCATCTGAAGAATTTCACACTTCAGACCTGTTTTGAGCAAAATCCGATGTGGGGACGAATTTTTAAGGAAAAAGTTCTGCAAAAGGTAGATGAATTTAGAACAAAATTAAGCGACGAAGAACAGCTTGAGGCGGTAGAACAATCTGAAGAGCAGGCAGCGCCCGAGTGTGACGAAACAAAAGATGAAGATTGCTTGGATCCAGACGATATTGAAAATCACACAAGGATGTTGAGTATAAAATTGCGCCGAAATTTTGTCGAACGCGCCACGGTGAATATAGATTGGGCTGGATGTGACCATTTTGAAGGCGGTGACCTATCGTCATTTTTAGATTTAAGAAAATGTGTTCCCTTTTTCGAACATTATGAGAAGATTACTGTAAAAACAGCCCAACAACGATTCCTGTGGGTGACGTGGAATGATGAGTACGATGGAGTTGTTGAGGATAAAAAAGAAAAGAAAAGAGAACAAATAGAATGGGCGAGAATCAAATTTAAAGAAGAAAAAAAGAAAGAAGAAAAAAAGAAAAAAGATAAAAAATAAAAGAAAACAAATTTTTGAAGTATAAACTTGTAATATATTATAAGAACATGTATAAACTATCTCGTTACGAAGATAAAGAAAACACCATAGGATTTTACAAACGCGCTTTACAGGATACAGGTATTACAGAAGAGAAAGGTCTTATGGTACATTTCGTGCCACAATTCCACCAAATAGTAGCATTTGAAAAGTTGGCTTCCAGATTGACTCGTGAGACATGGAGAGCCCTCAAGACAGGTAGTGGGTCGGTCGAAATGGAAGACGGAAGTGTGTTATCTTTAAATACTCTGAACATGGAACAAGAAGATATAGATTACATGCTGCGTTCACACAAAAAAAAGGAAAAGGGACCATGGTTTATACGTTTTTTATGTACAAAGTAGAAGATGTTCCTATGCACGTTGTTCGCGCGTTAAAGGAGCTTCGTGCCAGTATAGTTTGGGGCGTTTTGACGTCAAAATGACATGTTCAGACGCTTGCCGTTTCCTTGTTGGAGTAATTTTTAGTTTTTTAGAAAAGTCTTGTTCAAAAGTGTGATATTTTCTTTTCGACATCGTTTTGATTAGAAGGTTTTACGCTTATTCTCAAGACGTTTTATTTTTTGGCTGTTCGATTACGTTGTTCAAGAAAAACCAGAAAATCCTATTTAAATATCATAAATACATCTACATGTCAAAAATAAAAAAAGCGGCATCAAACTCACCACCAATATCAACTTCAATTATTGAGCCTACTCTAATATTTCTTGAGAATAACGTTCGAAAACCACTCGAAAATACATGGTTTGACAACTGGATTGCATCACCACTCAAAGAATACTATATTGCTGCTAAAAGAAGAGATTAACTTTTTTTCCTACGAATCTTAATTTCAGTTACTAATCCTTCTATTATGTTTAAAAGAGTTACTGTTCTTTTTGATAACTGTTTTTTTAATGTTCTTGTTGTATTTTTCCCGGTCACAATCGCATCAATTTCTGTATTTTGTAATTTCTCTATATTACCATAACATTGTGATAATGCATCTTGTATGGTAGATAATTGTGCTGGTGGCATCTTGTACTCTTTTTACAAAGTCATCAATTTTAAATTGTATTTTATCTACTTTGTTTGAAAGCAATGTCAGTGCAATACGTTGTCTACTAACTGTGGCTACTTCTTGTTCCAGTGCTTTACTTTTTACAAATGTGCTAAGCATTTTGTATTGAAATACCATACTTATGGACAAAAAATATACCGCACAAGTGGTTTTACAGGTTTTGTTTCACTCTTTCAATTGCTTCGGATATGTTTTCAACTTGGATACCTAAGATTGAAAACAAAAGTTCCGATGGGTTCCTGGACCATCCGTATGTGATTTCTGGTGCGGCTTCTTCGAGAATTTCATAAGTCAATAGTGTATATATTTTCATTAAATTTTTGGGCGGTTGATCTATAATAAAATCCCACAATATCGGTAAATCGGAGAAATCAACGGTTTGTGAAAACCAAATCATGAACCACTTTACTGTAACCATAGAGGAAAATGCATCCAATTCATTAAATAAAATAGCTTGAAAACGAGGTCTTTTGTTTAATTTATTGTATAATTCCTCCATCCAATGTTTCCGTACCCAGTGAAACCATGCGACATTGAAATCTGGCATGAGAGGCCGTATTAGTCCTACGATTCTGGCAAAACACCACCATGTATCAGCTTCTGCGTGTTGCGTCTTATGAAAAACGGAGAGTAACATGGTCATAAAATAATTAAAACCTTGTAAATAAGAATCTCCTTTGTGTATAGCTGCGTAAGAGACTAGTAATTTTTGAATAGTACTTGAATGAAAGGCAACCCATTTATTCCTCGGAAATGTCCTGGGCATGTCCGCTTGTATTGTAGTGAAAATACTGTGTGTTACGTCTTTTCGATTTTCAATAAATTTGTAATAAATTTCTCGTTTAATCGTTGGGTAATCACCTATGAGCTTTGACCTCCACATATCCGCACGATTCATTTGTTTTATTTTGTGTACTCAAATAGTCCCAAAAAAATAAATCCATATTTCATGTTATTATGTACTATTTGAGACCGTCAAAATAACCAAAAAAAAATGAAATCTATTTTTACTTTAGCAGCTATGACTACAATGGCATTCGGATTGGAACTAACACCTGATACTTGGGACGAACAAACAGCTGGTAAAACTGTCTTTGTAAAATTCTTTGCACCTTGGTGTGGACATTGTAAGGCTATGAAACCAGATTGGGATGCGCTTATGACTGAGTACGAGGGGTCCGAAACCATTCTCGTCGCTGATGTCGATTGTATTAATAGTGGAAAGGATTTATGTAGCAAAGTTGGTGTCCAAGGTTTCCCAACGATTAAACATGGCGATCCTACAAATTTGGAAGATTATAAAGGTGGTCGCGATGCTGATTCGTTGCAAAAATTCGCTAGCGAATTGAAACCAAGTTGTAATATTGTTTCCATGGAAAACTGTGACGAGGAACAAATTTCCGCAATTAACGCATTTAAAGAAAATTCGGAGGACGAACTTCAACAAATGGTCGACGATGAGGAAAAGGAACGTACAGATGCAGAAAATTTGTTTACAGCAGAAGTACAAAAATTACAAACCCAATATAAACAGCTGTCAGAAGATAAAGAAAAATCCATTGTAGAAGTTGCAAACAAATATAATATTGGTATGGCAAAGAGTGTCTTAAATTATAAAAAGAAAGCTAAGGAAGAACTTTAAATACTTAACATTCATATATAAAATACATAATTTTCTAATTTTTGTTTATTATGACTAGAAAAAATCATCCCACACTTCAGCGTCGCAATGTTCAAAAAGGACATTCGTAAATTTTAATTCCGTCGAACTTAATTTATGCATACAGAAATTATTTAAATCATGATATCCACCTGTACATATCAATATGTCAGGATCTGTACCTGTAGTCTCTTTTCTGTAATCAAACCCCAATTCGTCAATGCCATAAGAAACATACATTCTTACAATCATCCCATTGTTATTGGAAATAGGCTCCACTGGAAAATCATTGTTTGATTTTATGAATTGATATTGGCAATATAATTGAGGCAATTCTTTGTACAATGAATCCCATTCTTTTTTCAATTTGCTTTTGGGTGGACAAACAAATAGAGACAATTCTTTTAATTTGTTTTGAACACCCCACTGGATTAATTCAATATAACTATTTTTATTAAACGAATCTGGTACAACGGCTATGTGATTTGGTAAATTTAAATCGACATGTTTACTACAGGTAAACATATTATGAATAACAAGTCGTTCAAATAGTCATTTTTTCTCTTTTTTATGTTGTGTTGTGTGTTGTGTTGTGTGTTGTGTTTTGTGTTGTGTTGTATTTTGTGTTGGTTTAATCAGGTCTGGGAAATCTGGCCATGGTAGTTGACTGGGTTTCGGTGATTGGAACATTAAAGATTCAGCATAAAACTCCCATTGTGGTTTTTCTTTTGACATTTTTATAAAATATTTGAATTAAATACTCATTTTTTACTATTTAAATAAGGGTTTGTCGTTAAATGGAATCTCAATATATTGAATTGTTACAACATATAGTTTGTAATGGCAAAGAACGTTTAACACGTAATGGTAATGTTAAAAGTATTTTTGGCGCCACGCTTGAATGTGATCTTGTCGATGGATTTCCCCTTTTAACGACAAAAAAAATGTTTTGGAGAGGCATTGTCGAAGAGTTATCTTGGTTTTTACGTGGTTCTACTAATGTGCAAGAATTACGTGAAAAAAAAGTGCACATATGGGACGGTAATTCGGCAACTCGAAACTACGATGCAGGTCCCGTGTATGGATTTCAGTGGCGACATTTTGGCGCGGAATATACAGATTGTCACGCAGATTATGCTGGAAAAGGCCACGACCAAATTGCGTCGATTATACAATTATTGAAGACTGAACCGCATTCGCGCCGTATGGTGTTGTCGGCCTGGTGTCCTGCACAGCAAGAACAAATGTGTTTGCCCCCGTGTCACGTTATGTATCAATTTTATGTAGAACACGATGAGCGCGTTTCGTGCATGATGACACAGCGTTCGGCTGATGTTTTCCTGGGTCTACCGTTTAACATTGCTTCGACGGCATTGCTAACACATTTGATTGCGAATCAAGTAGGTAGAAAACCAGGAAGATTATTAATTCAAGTAGGAGATGCGCATGTGTACGAGGAGCATTACAACGCGTGTCAACAACAAATTGTCAAAAAAATTATGGAAATGCCAACGGTTCAAGTACTTCGTAAAAGTGAAAATTTACATTTCAATGTTGAAGATGTTGTTTTAATGAATTACAATTCTCATGGACGGTTGAAAGCACCTATGAAAGCATGAGAAAAAAGTATTTAAGTTGCGTATGTATGTTCACATGTCACTTCGATACACATTCCGCTCGGAAACAAAAAGACATATCTATTTATTTGGCAAGCGTTCTACGACTGTGAGAGAATTGAAAGAATATATTAGAAATAATCATAGAGGAGTACAAAATATATTTATATTAAAAATAAATTCAGAAAAAAAATTAGATGATTCTATTTTATTATCTAGAGGCAGTAATGTCATGGTAAAACGTACTATCTCTGAATTTGAATTGGTCGTTCAACAACCTACTCAAACTGAAAAAAATGAAAAAACCATTTCAAATCCGAAAACGTTGTCAGAAATTGCCGAAAAGGCCCGACAAGTTGATTTGAATAGTCGTGCACGTAAAAAACGCAAGCATGTGCAAAATGAACAGAGTTTACCAGCACCGAAAAAAAACAGAGGTATACCCAAACGTTTCTTAGTTAATTATTCAGTAGAAATTTCGAAAGATGCCGAGCATTTGAAAGAACATTGTCCAAATGTTAAATTAACAGTCCGTGGAGATGCACAATTAAAAATAAGTTAGGAATAAGATAAATATAAATTAACATATAAAATAATAATAAAAAATGTCTTCTATTGCTGCACACCAATGTTGTATTACTTATCAAACAATGACCGACCCCGTGGTAGACGCCGACGGTCATACTTACGAACGTGAAGCCATTGTCCAGTGGTTACGCGTTCATCATACTTCCCCAATGACACGTCGTTCTATGACAATTGATGAACTGCGTCCAAATCGTGCTGTTCTCGATGCAATTTCCGAGTTGCGTGAAGATTCAATAGTTGAAGAAACGAAGAAACAAGATCTTGTTGAAGCCTCTGTCAATTTGAAAACTGATTCAAATTGGTCTCAGTTGACAGTGAATGTTCCCGATGGTCCTGCCAATTCGAAGAAAATTGTTTTTGTTCTTGACGTTTCTGGTTCCATGTCCACAGCAGCAGATCCACCGGGGGAACAAACAGGAATGACTCGTTTAGATGTTGCAAAACATGCTATTCTAACCTGTATTACTGCCCTAAGAGTGGGGGATGAGGCTTCTGTGGTCACATTTTCTAATAGTGCTACTGTTGTATTTCCAATGAAGCCTATGACGGATGGAAACAAAGGTCTTTTGAAAATTGAACTGATTAAAATTACAGAACAAGGTTCAACCAATATTTGGGATGGCATTAAAACTGGATTTGACCAATTGACAGACTTTGGTACCGTCTTTTTAATGACGGATGGTTGTCCAAATATTGTCCCACCAAAGGGACACATGCGCATGCTACGCGATTATATTGACAAACGCCAAAATTTGGATGTCGTTCTACATACGTTTGGATTTGGATATCAACTTGACGCTGATTTGTTGTATGAAATGGCCAAAGAAACACAAGGTTCGTACGCATTTATTCCTGACATCGGCATGGTAGGCACTGTGTTTGTCCATCGAATGGCAAATGAATTGGTCACATATTTGGACAAAGCTTGGTTGTTGATTGAAACCACAGGTGCTGTCGATGGTGTCCCAGACATCGAAGCAACGTCTTGGGGGTACTCCATACCCATCGGTCCGATTTGTCATGGTCAACCACGCCACGTTTTCTTTGAACATAGCGACGACATACAAGTCTCAGTAAAGACGTCATATTGGACCAAGGAAGCGTCTCTCAAGAGTGGTTTGTTAGATTCCAATGACCGCCAAATTGTGGCGGCAGGTATTTTGGAATGTTGGAAATCTTCGAACAAGGAAGAATGTATTGATCGCGTGATGAACGAAATTACTTGTCCCAAATTGAAAAAAGATATGTCTGGTCAAATTACGGAAGCGATCGAACCAAATGCATTTCAAAAATGGGGAAATAAATTTTTGCCATCCATTGGAATGACACATTGGCGTCAGAATTGCAACAACTTCTTAGACCCGGGTGTTCAAGGATATGGAGGTGATACATTTCAACAAACGCGCGATCATTTGGACGAACTGTTTAATAATTTAAAACCACCTGAACCATCGGGAAGAGGCAGCCATAATGTTGGGTCGATGAGAAATTTTTCAATGGCTTCCTACAACTGTTCTTCGGGTCCATGTTTTACGGGCGACACATTGGTTCAAATGGCAGATGGTACCACTGTCACGTGTTCCGATATACAAAAGGGAGACATTGTTGCTACGTCTAAAGGTCAGGCTGAAATACGTTGTGTTGTCAAAACTCCTTGTAAGAAAGTAAACATTGTTGAATTCAAAGGTCTTCAGGTAACACAATGGCATCCCGTCAAGGTTAAAGGGGTGTGGACATTTCCAATATACCTGGGCGAAACAAAAGAAATGTCAGATGTCAACATCTTCAGCTTTTTGTTAGAGACAGGATACGAAGACATCTTGATGGGCGATTCGGTACCATGTATTACGTTTGCACATGGTATTGAAGATGATCCTGTCGCAACTCACCCTTTTTATGGTACAAACAAAGTTGTCGATGAAATGAAAAAAATGGAGGGGTTTGACGAGGGATGTGTCACGGTGTCAAATGGAGTATTGATAGATGCAGAAACAAATTTAGTGTGTGGATTTAATTAATTTACAATTTAAAATCTCTTGTCATATCTTTGGTGTCTGGTGCTACTAAATTTGTTTCGCATGTCTCTACACTGTTGTATCCGTTTGTAGAAGGACAGCAGTTTTGGAATGAGGTACAATCAGAGCATCTTTGTAAATTTACAAACATGTCCATTAATATTTAAAGCATTGATATAGTGTATTATTTACTTTGGGATTTGAATTTTGGAGTATACATAGTGTTCAAATTTGTTTGTTTATGTTCATTGTAATATACGTGGTATTTGTATTATTCAGAATTTTATTCTTACAAAGAACTGCTTTTAACCCTGTCCGACCAGACAGAACTTACTTATCGATTTATTGGATCAATCTCGATTCATCAGTATCGAGACGTCATTCAATGGAAAAAAAAATACGAAATGCAACACGAATTCGCGCGATCACTGCACAACAAGCAGAAACAATATATGGGGAAAAATATAAACAGATATCATTTTTCCACGACAAATCTGGTGACAAAATTTGGTTACAACACTTTTATAACAATTATACTTATAAAGAATTGGCAACTTGTTTGTCTCATGTAAAAGCAATTCAACGTGCATATGACGACGGAAATAACATCGCTCTCATTTTGGAAGATGACGCAACAATTAATCCCGCATTTAATATCGAAACTGTCATTAGTGTTGCTCCAAAGAATTGGGAGACCCTACAATTATATGTTCATCACACAAAAATAGTGTTCAGAAATAATCGTATTGTAGACCCTTTTGTGAACTGGAAAGTGGGAAATTGGGGAGCAACAGCATACATAATTAATAAAAAGGGCATGGAAAAAATTTTGTCAATGTATCATAATAATATGATACATTTTAATCTACCTGTCGTCGTCGCAGATGAATTTATCTATTATTACACGAATTCGTATACGTGTACATTTCCTTTCGTTACTACATCAGGTCAAGAATCGCAAATTCAAAATGAGAAAATAAACTACGATAAAATAAACGTATTAACAAAACAAAGAGCAAAAGGTCGTTCGATGGTTTTGAAACCTTTCTTAAAACCAATGTCAATAAATATTGTTACCGTATTTGGCGAAAATTTTATGCAAGATGTCACTTATTTGAATACGTGGCACAATGGTGAAATATATTGGAATATTATAGGAAAGTGTCCAGAATTTATATTGCCTGAAAATGCGGTATGTATAAAATCGGTTGACGATTTGCGATTGACAGACTATGTTCTTTTTAAGCACAAAGACATTGCATTGACAGGATTCGCGTGGCAGACGTTTTTGAGCAAATCTTCTTCAGCAATAATATCCGGTGTTTTATACGAGAACAAGGATAATAATATGATATTCAGACAAATGCAACGAAATGACAAAGGTAAAAATATAGTTGGCCGTATAAATACTACAAGTAATTCGTTTTTCGAATATAGAACATGGAAAGTCGGAAGTGAAGACATATCAAACACTCAAAACAGGGGAGCGTTTACTTCTATTTCACCGTTTCGAGTTGATGTTGTACGAAATAGTTTTGCCTTGGTAGAAGGCAAGTTCGCATTGTGGTTTATGACTCAATTTGATCAACTCGACGGATTAGAGTACTCGTGGTGTGGAGCCGCTGCAGATTGGTCCAAAAAAACACCGTGTCAAATAGTTCCATTAGCAATACGTCAAACTGATTGTAGGGACACCACAAATATCCATGCGGAAAAATACAAACATTGGATGGCATATTCCTTACCATTTCGAAATAAATATATGAGACTGAGATTTTTCAAATATAACCTTTTTGATGGCAAACATAATGCATACGATGTATTCCGTTCGTTTTCATTTAATGATTTGACACCAATTTATGAAATTGCGTCATATGATGATAAAATTTTATCGTACAGAACATTCATGAGCCCCGTCGTAGTTCATAAATATAAATGGATTATGTTTTCAACACAAAAAGTCGTTTCATCGCGTCAAAAAAGATTTATTAGGAGAATTCTAGGGTGTGGAGACGGTGGGGCTAATCCACAGAAAGAAAATGATGGGTGTTTCACATTTTTAAGAGATTATAACAAAAACGAAGTTTCAAACATGATGTCAGACCCATCTTGGACAAAAAGTATATTTGTTCGCGAACCATTTGAAAAAGTTTTATCATCATATCTCTTTGTCAAAAAATATAATTATACTAACGAATGGCTTGATGTGAACACACACAATTTCAGTCAATTTCTACACGAAATTATTCCACAGAACTCACACGACCCACATTTCGAACCACAATATGAACGTATAGATAAAAAATGGTGGCCTTATATAAATTTCAATGGTACAGTAGATAATTTTTCAAATGATTTTGAAAAATTATTACGAAAAATTGGATTGTGGGACGAATACGGAAAATCTGGATGGGGCGAAGATGGATTACAACCCATTACCACGAATACGGCTAAACATGCGACAAACGCTATTGAAAAAATGAACAAATATTATACCCCAGAATTAAAAGGGTACGTCTCGAAGTATTACAAAGATGATTTTACTTTATACAACGAGATTAAAAAATATCTACAATAATAGATATTTTTTATGTAAGATGTCTCTGTGCACTGGTATTTTGTATGCAGAGATTCATAATTAAAAAAGCATATTTACATTATAATAAAGTGTGTTTAATTTTTGAGATGCTTCCAGTATATCCCCATCGATTTTACCATAAATAATATCCATATAACTGTCTGCTTCTTGTTGCCAACTGATTGATTTCTGTAACCACGTATCTAAGTTTTCGTAAATGCCTATTTTCGTCATTGTATTTAACAAGCGCGTTATTTTATCGTGTGTTTGTATGTGTATTTGCGTTTGTTTGTGTGTTTGCTGGGCACGTGTTTGTAAAAGGGTGTTGCATAACAATATTATGCAACATAATTTTGACATTGTCCTCCCATGAGAGTTGGCTTTTATAGTTTAAATAACATTATGTTTCTGAAAACGGTATATAAGGGTTTTGTTTGAATGATAAATGAAGAAATTGAATATTCTACTGGCATTCACTATCGTAACTGCTGTATATGCATATTCAATTTCTTGCAAAAATATGCAACAATTTGTAGACCAGCGTTGCAATACTAAGTTTTCGAAATACATTGAAGTTTTGGAAAGGGTAAAGGAAAAGGAAAAGGAAGTTCAATCAAAGGAGAAAAGCCTTTGCAAAACGCCTCCTCCTTATAAATACGATGTTATAACGACGGCTACAGAAGGATTTTACCAAGAATGGCAAACGAAAATCCTTTGGGATCGCCTTGAAGAATTGCGTCAAGATCCTTGTACGCCAATTGCGAGTATTACTCGTATATTAAGTACTAGTAATGGTCAGCCCTTGCCTGTTGACGATGGTATTCATCCGACGTTTTACACAAAAATATTGGACCACAATACGACAGGTGGATTTATTGTAATTAATCGCCCTTGGGCAACAAAAGAATGGCTTGAACAAACAGATACTTCTGCACCGTATATATTGCTTTTAGAACCTGACCATTTATTGGTTCGTGCTCCTCCTTGTACAGCTACTGAAAAAACAGCGGTTGGTGCTGAATTTATGTATATGACAGGAGATCCTGTTCGTAAAGCTATCGCTGAACATATGCCTGGGTGGAATTTGGAAGATTCTATGAAAATTCCTGCGACTGGTCCTTCTCCTTTGTTGATTCATCGTGATGAATTTAAAAAAATGGCAAATGACTGGTTTCAATTATCGGTTGAACTTCAACATAATCCTAAAATACAACCAATGTTGGGGTGGGTACTTGAAATGTGGGGCTTTGGCATGGCATGCGTTCGTGCTGGTGTTCATGTTGAGGTTGATCCAATATTAAAAATCGAACCTCCTGGCCAAACAGAACTCCATGAAGACACGTCGATTATTCATTACACATACGGAATGTGGTATGCGGCCGATGGAAATCCCTTAAATGTTTGGAGTGAAAACGATAAGAAGAAAGCAATTTGGCGTTTTGATAAAAGAGATCACTATACGACATGGCCGACACTCATGACCATGCCTATGGTTCAAAAATTACCTGCGCACAGGAAATATATTGAACTTTTGAACCACGGATTAATGCGTTTAAATCCGCCATCTGATTGGGAGTTGAAAGCACTTGCTAATGGCAATAAAAATTCAAAAGTTTTGCGTACAATTGTTGAAAAAGCCCGCGATCCTAAAACAAAAGATTTGATGGTGGCAATGTCAAATAAAAATGTACACAGTATGTTACGCAAATGGGCAAACAACGTTTTAAGATCTGAAATTCAAAATTGGGCTGTGGCGTGTTTAGATGCAGAGACTTATGATTTAATTTCAAACGAATATGGTGAAAAACATGCTATCGCTTGGTTTGGTCCAAAAGCTACGCACGGGCATGCTGTGAGTGGTGCCAAATATGCAATTATTGCTGCTATTTTACAGACGGATACAAATGTATTGATGTCAGATATCGACGTCATTGTTTTGAAAGATCCATTTCCTACGTTGGTAAAAGATAGTGATGTTGAAGGCATGAGTGATGGATTTGATCACGGTACTGCTTATGGATACGACGATGTCTTCGATGATCCTAAAATGGGATGGTCACGATACGCGCATTCATTTCGTGTATTTAACATGAATGTCGGATGGATTTATACGCGTGCTTCCGAAAAAACGATTCAATTAATGTACAGAGTAGCTTCGCGTATGTTAAAACCAGGAGTATGGGATCAAGCTGAATTTAATAATGAGCTTTGGACACCAAGTGGACCTTCAGGACTACACTATGGTTATGAAACTTGGGTTGAAGAACCAGATAGAGTTAGTTTGAGTTGTACTGTGCGCATAATGCCGTTTAACAAAGTTTGTAATTCGAAAGTTTGGATGCATCACCCTGAATTTCACAACGATGCAATTGTCGTCCATTTTAATTATCATAATAATAAAGAAGAACGCATGGATATACTTTTAAAAGAACGTTTTGGTGATGTTAAAGGCGATGAGAAAAAAACAAGACTACAAATCATAAAACAACGCTTAGAACAACGTATAAATAAATCCAATATATAAATACTATACGTTATACAAATGAACTTTCGACATAGACTATTTAACATGAAAATATTATATATTCAAATGTTATTTATCCTTTTTTATTTGATTCAAGTGTCTTACAGTATTTCTTGTGTTCGAAACATAGATGGTGACTTTCATTTTCAATTTGAACAACTTCGTTCTGAATATCCCGTAGTATCGCTTGCAAAACAGATCATCGAACCTGAAGACGTCGACTACTTATTAAAATACGCACAAAATTTGTCTAATTTTGTGCGATCAGGTTTAATGGGACAAGAACCTGACGAGGCGAGAACTTCTTCCACAATGTTTCTTCCAAAATACACCGATCCAATATTGGATTGTATTGGCCAACGTCTGTCGATCGCCATACAGCAACCATTTTCTCATATGGAATCATTTCAAATTACTAAATATAATAAGTCACAACATTACTTACCACACTGGGACTGGTTCTATCCTGAAAGTAATAGCACCACCATACAGCGTACACATACCATTTTTGCTTATTTGAAAACAGCAAAATGTGGTGGTACCACAATTTTCCCAAAAATAGACATTGAAACTTCTGCGGAACCAGGGTCTGCTTTGATATGGGAAAACACAGATTTTTATGGAAATGGAGAAAAACTCATGTTGCACGGTGGAACTAAAGTTACTTGTGACGACGGGAAAATTGGTCTTAATGTTTGGTTTCAAAACACATGTTGGCCAGAAGGTCACGAAAAATGTAACAGAACCCTGACCAAAAAGAAGAAACAGGAAACTTGTTTTTCTCCGTTCCAGACAGAGGAAAATCAAAAAGAAATCGATAAACTTAAAAAAGAAATCGATAAACTTAAAAAAGACGACAAAGAAATAGTTAAACAAATACAATATACACAATTGATCGTTCAAAAAATGTTGAACATAACCATTAAAAAGTGACCAACATATGTCTATCATATATCAATTTTAATATGTGTACCAATAATATGTTTAAAAATGTCGAAATTACCAGCTGTATCCATTACTGGACCCGACATCGATGGATTTATTTACGAAATATTTTACCGATTTAATAAAGATGGGTATAAAGAGAAAGTGACCAGAAAATACAAACCCAACAAAAATAAACCAGACACAGAAGCTCTTTTATTCAAACTTCATAGAAAACACCGTATTATAAAACCTTTTGGAAGAGCGACAAATAACGACGGATGCACTATCGTTTCTCCCAATAATGTTTATATTACGGACCCAAAGGCAGAAGAAAAGTATGACACTCTTGCGATCTTGAAAAATAATATGGCAAAAGTAAGAATGAAACATTTTAATAAAGGAGATTCAATTCTTCCAATATCCATAATGGAAGAACCGAAATCACGACGATACAAGCCACCGATGATTTCCAATAATATACCAGACGAACTTGTGGCACAATTGCGCGTGTCAAATTTAACCAAAGATGCAGAAGAGTTTGATTTACGCCAACTTTTTGGAAGTTTTGGTAGAATAACACGTGTTTTTATTGCGAAGGACCACACCACTGGAGAAAGTCGTGGTTTCGGTTTTGTTACGTTTAAAGACCGTGAAGATGCAGAATGCGCGCTGGAAAATTTGAATGGTCATGGCTATGGATATTTAATTTTAAAAGTTGAATGGGCAAAACCAAGAAAAATAAAAGAAAGAACTTATTATTCTGGTTACGGCAAAGCACTACCACAAACTTCAAAAAAGTAATGTATTTAAAACAGTTTTGATTCAAATAAAAAATGTCTATACCTTATGATGTTATACGCATTATCCGTTTTTTCTTACCATGGTCCAGTCGCTGTCGAATGATTTCGAAGCGATGGCTTCACGAAGCACTCAGAAAACAAATAAAACTTACGAGATGGAGTTATAAGAAAAGAATGTACTCCTATATGATTACGTTCGGTCAGAGATTTTCCAACCGCTCCTGGTCAAATATATCCAACTATTTGAAAATAAAACGCAAAGCACGCAACTCGCATTTCAGACTGACTTGGCACGCGGCAGTTGTCAAATATATGCGTACTCACTGTAATGGTTGTGGACGCAAATCACGGGCAAATGTATTTGGCATTCGTATTTGCCGTCGTTGTCAACGAAACCCATATTTGAAATACAGTTACATGGTGACAAAGGGACATGCCAAACGTATGGGCATATCGCAAGCAATTCTTGACACAATACCCTACCATAAAATAGACCAATGTCATCTTCGGTTTCGATATCTACTCGACGGTCATCACGAGAACTGAAATATCATCCGCTCCCTTATTGTATTCGACAAATTTCATTTGTTCTACAGGAATAGACTTACGCGTGTCTCCGTCGTTAAACGTTACATCATAAGTTCCGTCGTCTTTTTTTGTGTAAGATTTACAAGGATAAAACGCTGCACCTGCTTTCCATCGCGCAGAAGTACTTTTCATCGTTTTGAAGTAGAAACGGGCGGCTTTACCGATGTCAAATATGTCACCAAGTCAACTACCGAAAAAATGGACAAACAAGAGTCTTGGTTTTTAGCGGAAACATTGAAATATTTATGGTTGACATTCCAATCGGATGACGTACTACCACTTCACGAATACGTGTTCAACACTGAAGCGCATCCTTTACAAATATACTAAAAAAATCAAAAAAAGTAACACTTATTACAATTTGTATTCAAAATCTATGTCTATGTCTATGTCTATGTCTATGTCTATACCTTATGATGTGATACGCATTATTCGTTCTTTTTTACCATGGTCACATCGTTGTAGAATGATTTCTAGACGCTGGCTTCGTGAAGTGCTTCAAACACGAATCAAACTTAACAAATGGTCGGCAAAGACGAGAATGTATTCGTACATTGTTACGTTTGGACAAAACTTTTCCAATCGCTCTTGGTCAAATATGGCCAAAAATCTGAGAATAAAGCGCCAGGCACGTAATTCCCATTTCAGACTGACTTGGCGTGCTGCAGTGTCAAAGTATATGTGTAGTCGTTGTCAAGGATGCGGACGCAAATCGCGCGCAAATGTGTTTGGAATTTGTATTTGCCGTCGTTGTCAACGGAACCACCGCTTAAAATATAGTTATATGGTGACGACAGAACATGCCAAACGTATGGGGATTTCGAAGACAATACTTGACACAATACCGTACCATCGAAGAGATCACTGCCATCTGCGGTTTCAACATTTACTCGACGGTCATTACGAGAACTGAGATGTCATCCGCACCCTTGTTGTATTCAACAATTTTTATTTCATCCGTGTGTACATTTTCACGCGTATCTCCATCGTTAAAAAGGACATTATAGCTCTCGTCGTCGTTTTTAGTGTAGGATTTACAAGGATAAAACGCAGCACCTGCTTTCCATCGTGCTGTGGTACTTTTCATCGTTGGACGTGGATTAATATCAAAATATGCTGTACCCGTTTCGAGATTTACACCATTATTTCCTATAAAATCTTCTTGTTCTGTAGGATTAAAAAAAGGTGTTGTCCACCGTTTCTTAGCTTCCTGTACAAGTTCATTGGCTTTGACACCATGGTCTAATAAAATACTATCCTCAGGATGTACAACATCGGACACACCATCGGATGTCATGACCAGGTGGAATGGTCCATCCGATATTCTTGGAATGACTATTTTACAGGCGGGAAGTCTCGCAAGGTCGGTATGGCCGACGAAAGAACACCCTGCGATTTGATTTCCTGTGTACCAATTGAAATATTCTGGTCGGTTGTCTACCAGCATCGTGTGACCATCGCGTTGAGGATTCATGCACGCGAACTTTTGCTCGCGCATTTGTATGTCAAGTTCGGCCACTTTTTCTTTCCAAGTAATTTTTGTACCATCGTTCGATTTACATGTTCCCATTCCAGCATCTACATTTTGTCTGGAATGGTGCGGTTGTGCATGGATCATGGCGCCTCCCTGATACACTGTACATGAGGCATCTCCCATAGATATAACTTCAAGTTTACGCTCAAAAATCGAGTACAATGAAATGACTACCATAGCGCCACTAGAACTATATTGGCATTTGTCAACGCACATTTGCATGCCCTTCACCACGCCACAATTGAGCACAGTCTTTAATATTTTACCAGAATATCGATTTAAAGTTTCTGCCGCCCCATCTCCACCGTGACCATCGCCTACCAACATGGCTACATGAGTATCTGTCTTCTGAAAGGCAGGAACGACGTCTTCTCCTTTACATAATTGACAAATGTCAGTAGTCACAGATATAGTGGTGGTCAACCTAACATTCGTAGAAGAATCTACTGCTTCTGAGTTGATTTTCTGTTTCTTCTGTGGAGTTTCCTTCGTCTCCCCACATTGCTTACTTACCTGTGTCAAAAACATTTAAATTGGATTCATCTTACTTTATAGGGTAAAATTATAAAAGCACATGCACTAATAATCATATGTTAAATTCAGATGTTATGTTTTGTATTTCTTCTTTTCTAACATTGCCTGAATATTTACGAGTTTCAGCAGCTTGGCGTGAATTTGTTAATATCAAAAGCCTACGTATTGCTCGGAAATTATGGTGTATAAAGCGTTTAGTACTACCAATTATAAGTCCAGGACGGTGCTCAAACACAGAATGTACACGACAAAAGCTTTATTGCATATATCTGGAGCCTTTACAGAGAACCGCAGTGTCGTTGTATTGCGGACCATGTACAAAGAAAATTAAAAATATTAATCTGTTAATTCTTATTTAAAATACTGCTTTTTTTTTAGTTTACATGTTTAGACAAAGCTTCCGGCGTTGACGTGCTACCAAATTAAAATTCTCGACTTTGGCAAATTTTCGGTGCTACTATTGACCATACATAAATACTAATTGATATCCATTGTGAAACAATACTAACCCACATTTGTGCATCGCTTTTGTGACCAGACACTGTGCCCCAATTTGTCAACAACATAGCCATATATATTGAGCCCGTGGCCATAATCCCATGGAATATAACCATAGATTGTTCATCTTCAGTTTCATTATCCTCATTATCTTTACTTTGAATGAGACCTTGTTCAAACTCTTCAGCGCTCATTGGACTATCCTTGCTGGTCTCCATTGACCAATCTTTTGTTCCAGCAGAATGACAGGTCCAAGCGAGTGAAATGGAGGTTACACAACAAGCAAGTGCTAATTGCAAATCTGTTTGTTCTCCAGGATTACACACGTCGGATGAAATCGAAGACCAACAAAGATAGACTGCATATGCAGAAACGATACAAGATGTCAATAACGAACTTTCTGTTTCGGTATTTAATTGGATCAATGTCGACGAAATGACTAATATTGCGGTGATTGTCGTAAACACTTCTTGACGTGTACAGTAATTGTAATTTATGTATAACAATACAATACAAGTAATAATGCTCAATATAAAACATCCACAAATTGTCAACAGTCCCTTTATTTTGCATTGTGAGGGATCATCGCCCACAAAAAAATGATTCCAATGAAAAGCAGCATCAATAAACGAAACAATTTGCGATGCCAAAAAAATAGCAGACACAACTCGAGCAATTTGAACAAAACTGTCTTGACCCACAATTGGAATGAAAAAGAAACCAGTTACAATGACAAGCAACGATAGTAATTTCATTCCCCATATCCCTGTATGAATTTTTTGGGAACAGAAATTTCCAAAAGCAACAAGAACAAACCATATACAGAGTCCAATGGAAATGCGGTAGACAGCATTTTCTCCTTTGCATGCTGTTGCATCAATACCAGGAATATTTTCACATCCCACATTAAAAGAATAAAAATTAAACGACGGAGCACCCCAATTTTGAAGGACAAATGCGATCAAAGTCATTACAATTAAAATTCCCAAGTAAACTACATTAGCAGCTTTCACTGTCATTTGTCCGTCTTTAAACATACATTTGCCAATTTGACAAGCACACGAAGCCGTTTCGAAGACGGCACAGCATAATCCCATTTTTATTGTTTGAAGAAATGCTTTTATACGTTTTTTCCACAAGACCTATATATAATAGTGAATATTTTTATACAAATGCACACTGAATTCGTACCTTTACAAGAACAAATACGAACAAGTCCAGTGACCTATGTTTGTGTCGGATGTTTGCTTATTACCCATTTAATACTAATGATAGTCTTAGTAACTTCAGTCGCTGTCATTGCACCAGAGGTCAAGTCGACATTGTCTGATGTACAAGTGATCATGCCAGAGATGCGAAGGTCTTTGTTGGACCTTGGACAAATGCTACCTGAAATTAAAACGGGAATGAATATTCTTTCACAACTTTGTACAAATAGTGAGACATGTCATGTAAATTAAATTTATGAATATATTAAACACATTAAAATGTTAATTCAGGTTGAGATTTAAACCTACTCTGCAGACTATTGTCGATCACCACCTTTTTTGCTGCACGCGGGTACAGTAAATTTAAAATTTTAATGATACATTCGATTTAAACAAACGTTGATCACGATACCCTTTTTGTATCTTATCCGATGTCTCTCTCATTTCTGCCCCCTTCCGTTCTTCCTTCTGCCAAATCTTTTTTTCCTCTTCCAATTTCTCTTGGACATACTTGAGAGCAATTTTGGCGGTCGATACATTGGAGACATATTGCTTATATTCGGCACTTTTCTTGAAATCGTCAAGTTCAGCTTTTAATTTTTCCTCTTCTTTTAACGCCATACCTTCATACTTGTCCCAGTTTTTAGCTTGAGCGGTGGAGAGAATTTCCACCTGAAGAATCGTTGCTCTGCATGTGGGGCACTCGTTTTTAAATCGAGGCGCCAGTCCCAAAAGTCCGCCCGCATCTGGATCCATATTCTGTTCAATATCTGCATCGTTCTGATTTAACCACGAATGCAGTTCTGGCGTACCAATCACGTGTTTACATGGTAAGCATCGAGCGGGACCCAAAGTAGATGTCTCCATCGTTATTATATCTCCCTGCGTGAGTAATTCGACACGACTCTTCGAAATAAATTCCTCAGCATCGTTTGGGTCTGGTTTCACGAGGCACATCTTGGGTAATTTTCGAAAATCATCCGTAACAAATATGCCTCCAGACCCATCAGCAATGATGTGGTTCATCTTATCAAGTTGACGGTCCACCACTCGTGGGCGTGGATACGTCATCGCTGTGGCTCCCTGAAACATCTCCTCCATATCCGTCACCTTGGACGTATTGAACGTCAGCGGCTGATTGAACGCTGTGGCTTTACAAAACATTAATACCATAGTCGTCACCTGCGACGTGTCCCAATCGAGTGGTTGATTGAACGATGTGGCTTTATAAAACATTTGACGCATAGTCGTCACCTGCGATGTGTCGAACGTCAGTGTCTGATTGAACGCTGTGGCACCCTCAAACATGAAACTCATATCCGTCACCTGCGCTGTGTTGAACGTCAGTGGTTGGTTGAACGCTCGGGCAGCAGCAAACATCCAGCTCATCGTCGTCACCTTGGCTGTGTTGAACGTCAGCGGCTGATTGAACGACGAGGCATGAGCAAACATGCCCTCCATAGTCGTCACACTTGACGTATCAAACGTCAACGGTTGATTGAACGCATCAGCGTGATAAAACATGTACCGCATATTCGTCACCTGCGCTGTGTCGAACGTCAGTGGTTGATTGAACGCTGTGGCTTTATAAAACATGCCCTCCATATCCGTCACCTGTGAGGTGTCGAACGTCAGCGTCTGATTGAACGCTGTGGCTTTTTTAAACATCCAAGCCATATTCGTCACCTGCGCTGTGTCCCACCGGTCAATCGGTGCGTTAAACGCCAGTCCATCAAACAGATGCGACATGTCCGTCACCTGCGTTACGTCCCACGTGTTGGGTTCACCGTGGTTCTTCTCACCGCGACAGTACTCTTCAATCCATGTACGGAGTTCTTTTTTTGTTGTGGGCTTTGGACGTTGGCCCGGTTTGGGATATGTCATCGCTGTGGCAAACTGAAACATCTCCTCCATATCCGTCACCTGTGACGTGTCGAACGACAGCGGTTGATTGAACGCTTTTGCATCAGCAAACATGTAACGCATAGACGTCACCTGTGATGTGTCCCAATCGAGCGGCTGATTGAACGCTGTAGCATCAGCAAACATTTCCTCCATAGTCGTCACCTGGGACGTGTCAGTGAACGTCAGCGGCTGATTGAACGCTGTGGCTTCCCGAAACATGGAACGCATAGTCGTCACCTGCGCTGTGTCGAACGTCAGTGGTTGATTGAACGACTCGGCTTCATGAAACATCTCCTCCATATCCGTCACCTGTGAGGTGTCGAACGTCAGCGTCTGATTGAACGCTGTGGCTTTTTTAAACATCCAAGCCATATTCGTCACCTGCGCTGTGTTGAACGTCAACGGCTGATTGAACGACTCGGCTTCATAAAACATGTGTTGCATAGTCGTCACCTGCGCTGTGTTGAACGTCAGCGGCTGATTGAACGCTGTGGCACCATAAAACATGCCGTCCATATCCGTCACCTTCGCCGTGTCCCAATTGAGCGGCTGATTGAAGGATTGGGCACCCTGAAACATGCCTAACATATTCGTCACCTGCGCTGTGTCCCACTGAACAATCGGTGCGTTAAACGTCTCCAGTCCTCGAAACAGTCTCGACATGTCCGTCACCAGCGTGACGTCCCACGTGTTGGGTTCACCGTGGTTCTTCTCACCGCGACAGTACTCTTCAATCCATGTACGGAGTTCTTCTTTTGTTGTGGGCTTTGGACGTTTGGGTTTGGGATATGTCATCGCTGTGGCACCATAAAACATGCGACGCATAGTCGTCACCTGCGCTGTGTCGAACGTCAGTGGTTGATTGAACGCTCGGGCAGCAGCAAACATCCAGCTCATCGTCGTCACCTTGGCTGTGTTGAACGTCAGCGGCTGATTGAACGACGAGGCATGAGCAAACATGCCCTCCATAGTCGTCACACTTGACGTATCAAACGTCAACGGTTGATTGAACGCATCAGCGTGATAAAACATGCGACGCATAGTCGTCACCTGCGATGTGTCCCACCGGTCAATCGGTGCGTTAAACGCCAGTCCATCAAACAGATGCGACATGTCCGTCACCTGCGTTACGTCCCACGTGTTGGGTTCGCCGTGGTTCTTCTCGCCACGACAGTACTCTTCAATCCATGTACGGAGTTCTTTTTTTGTTGTGGGCTTTGGACGTTGGCCCGGTTCGTCAACATGCTGCTCGGTGGACAAATCAATTAACGTGCCATGGACTTCCGCGGCAGCGCGCCGCTCCTCGATTTGCTCCTCGATTGATTTCGTACCAGTGACCTCAGGCTTGTCGGATTTGTTCGTCCGTGTCTTGTTCGTCCGTGTCTGGCGGTACCGAGGAAGCTTCCGTGTCTGGTGGTACCATGTACTCATACTATTTTGAAACTGCTTTGTGTTTAACGTGGGCGGCACAGTTTGATGATCCTTGAGATATTTTTCTACCACTTGTTTCCACTGTATCTTTTTCCATTTTTTATCTTTTTTTAATTGTTGAATAAGGTGGAGGGTAGATGAGTCGAAAGTCGACATTTCCTATATAACATGTCCATTATATACCCTAATAAAATAGAATGTGAAAAATGTGCTGTGTTGTGAAAAGGATAGACATAAGTGTAAATGAATATAAAATATAATTAATATGTACAAAACAATGGAAGTATTACTACAAGAAGGCCTCGAAATGATGCACAATGTTGACCACCCAACATGTGAACAACATCGTCAACTTCAATATTGTGATGAAGGTCAGGCCAAGTTGAAAAAAGTCGGTGAAATGGTACATCGAATGCATCCGAATTTGAGCGATATGATCGATTTCGCTCACAAAAATGTACCAGAAGAATACCACGGGGTTATCAATCACGCGTGGAGTGGGATCGGTGATTGGTTGGCTTAATGTTTTTATATGTTCAACATTGGTATGTTTGACGGTGGTATGTTTGACGGTGGTATGACTTCCCCGATAGGTGGTGTCAACGAGTCCAACGCGAATGTTAGCACTGGAGATTTGAGCAATTGTTCTTTGTTTGTCAGACCCAACCATTGTATCCAACAGGTGTCCGAACAAAATTGAAACAATTGATGCGAGACAAGAGCACCTTTCCATTCACGCTTTGAATGGGTATCAAAACAATAAGCGCATTTCCATTGGATTGGTTTTCTTTTTTTCTTATCTTTCTTTGAACATTCGCGGCTGGACGCGCAACAATCTAACATTTGCAAGTAAGAGAGTCTTTTATATACTTAGCGTCATTGATTCAGGTTGTGTTAGTGTTGTGGTTCCAAAAATATTAGAATACCATTGTTGAAACAATAGAAAAATAGAACCAAATATCAATGTGTAATAAATTGTATATACAAGTGGCATTTTTTTTATTTTTATGGGTTTATATAGATGGCAAATTCAGTAATGGTAGCATTTTACAGAAGATTTTAAACTCAAGTTTTAAATTTGAAAGTTGCTGGCCTTATGCCTGAATGCTTTCAAGAAATGTAATAACTTCATAACAGCCCCCTTCACGTGCCCAATGTCGTTTTTCCATATTTATCTCTACTATATACTAGTAATTCACAGTTAGAAACCAGTAATTCACATTGTTTGTTGCTGCGAAATATGTAAAGGAGTTTCTCCCTCTACACGAGATAGTAATGTAACTATTTAACTCCCCAACTATTTAACTCCCCTCAAAATCACACACTTTTTTCTGAAAGAATGTCAAGAATAAAGAGAAAAAAGTGTGTGATTTTGAGGGGAGTTATTTTTATTTTGGGAAAATCCTTTTCATCTTGTACTTTTCGCTACACGCTACACCAGGTTTAGTACATGTATTCCTTGGAAGTTCAATAGCTTAACAAGGAATTGACAATGCAACCGAACACCAACAACAGTATCTTTCACAAGACTACAAAACTCACCACCAACGTCGTGCAGAACTACCGAGACGAATGGACACCCTCAGTGGTCCTTGAGCGTTCTCCATCCCGAGGATTTGAAGAGTTTGAATTTGGAACAGTGTGCTCAAATAAAAGTTGGATCCAAGGTGACCAATTTGCACCCTGGATGATGACCAACACCAAAACGCAAGTAGAACCGAAATGTATTCTCTCGGCCGTAGTAGGATATTCAGACCCCGAATTGGTTCTCAATGTCGACGGCATTGAGAACCATGGCATTGTTGCCGTTGAGACCCTGGTTAAGCTACAGAACAAACTCTTGAAACTGGCTTATGTTGATTCTCGTGTACAATGCGTACATAAAGTAGGACACAACACAGTAGAGTCATACATAGCGAGTGCAAACTACCAAGTGTGCAGATCCAAACGACATGTTAATGGCGACAAACTATACCATAGTCTAAACATGACACGTAGTTATCAAACTAAAAACGGTGAATTCAATACTCCAAACCTGTGGAAATCTGACCTACAAGGAGGGTTTTTGGTGGATGATAATTTCAAATATGACAATCAAGCACCAAGACAAAGTTACCCATTGAACCACTTGCCAGAATGCAGCATTGTTGTACCACGTGTTTCAATGTTTTTCACCTCAAACCCTGAGCGCTATGGAGTCAGTTTAGAATTAGGTAAGGATATACGGGTCATCAGGATTGGGATGGTCGAGACGCCGTATGCAAATAATGTGTATTTGGAGGACGAGCAGCAATCTGCTCGTAAAAAAGCACGCTATGAATAATTCTTGGGGTGCTTTTGTCAAAAAAAATGTTAGAATATAAATTTAAAAAAAAAAATGTTTATCATGATTTGTGATATTGTAACTTATTTAGGTATAACTTGGAAGAACCGTCCGGAATCGAACCGTAACAATGCGCCACCAGACGCGGTTCTAAAAAAAATCAACGGGTACACCTTGACCAAAGCCATTTCGTTAAAAATGGTTAGGGAAATGGGGTTTGGTTAAAGGTACCGTGGAAGACATGGGGTTCGAACCCATACCTCGTCCATGCGACGTGCTCTTCCAATAAGCTAGCCTTCCGATGTGCATTTAACTCAAATGATAATCTTAGTGACTTGTCAGGTTAATGTGTACATGTTCAATACGGGACTTGAACCCGTGACCTTCGGCTCATAAGACCGATGCTCTACCAACTGAGCTAAATGAACGAAATGTGGTTTAGTAGACACGTCCTAGCGGAACAAGTGCAAACTGGAATGGTAAAAGTACCAGTTCGCTTGCGTAGCTGTTGAAAGATTCGAACTTTCTCCTTCGGTATTATCCGATGTGCGACCATACACCAACAGCAAAAAAAAAGACCATTCTCACCTGTAGCAGAAAAAAAAAGAACAGAGACAGTTTAAAGTGATGTCCAGCACTCCTGGTTAGCCCGAATAATATTATAAAATGACGACCACCCTTTTTATAACATCGACAATACTTACGATCGTTTCGGAGAATGTAGCTAATAATGAAAGAAAAAACCCTGTAAATTCCGGCATACCCTTGCTAAACCTTGCTAAACCTTGCTATACCCTTTTACTGGATCAATGGCAAATTATACCCTTGCAAAACCTTGCTATACCTTGCTATACCCTTTTACTGGACCAATGGTGGAACAAGTCAAACTGAAAAAAAAAACATTATTGATAGTAAAAAAAAAGGGTGTAGGAAATTATTATATTTAGTAAATGTCAAATTAAAAAATACATATGTGGAAAAAATGAGAAGGAAAAACGTTAGATATTTTATCTTTGTTCTTTAAATACACTATTTCAGAAATAAATGTTATTTAGTAGTTGTACAAATAATAGTATCTCCTACAATCTCTTTCGTGACAAGCCAGTGGAGTTAAAAGCATAATAAAAATAAAAAATAAAAAACAATAACACCAGAAATAAGAATTCTTTTCTTCAGGTGGATCTCCAAATGTAATTACATTATCTACCATCCTACTGCTTTTTTCAATTTTTTTCCATTCTTGCGGAGTAAGTTTTAGTGTGATCATCCCATTGTCCATGTTTGATTTTTAATCTGTGTCTTTTATATCTATTTTTTATATTGATGCATCGGGATGGTAGCCATGGCAGGATACGTCTCCAAATGTTCCACCACCAATCTAAATTTTTGAATTATATGTACATCACATGCTTGCGAACTTGTTAATTTCTGTGCGTCGGCGCGTGCAGCCTCTTTGGGGTCACTTTCGTTCTCGAGATATAGGTTGCGAATACCAGTGGAATTGCCATACCAATGGGGACAATTATAGGAATAAGTATACACGTCCATTTTTAAACAAAAAAAAGCTTCCTTTTATATTTATTTTTTACTAGGGTACAATTGGAACGATTGTAATGCACACACTGCAATATCCATACTGTTGTCATAATATTGCGTCAATTCCACCTTGCTACATTGTGGTCCTCCACAATGGTCATGGTTGGCCAATTCAGCTTTCCTTTCAGCATTTGCTGTATTCCAACGTCCCAGGGGAACTGGTTTGTGTTTTTTGAAAATCTTAGATGCAAAACGACGCATTTTTGTTTGGTTGATTGTTCGTTGGTTTAGCAAGAGCACTTATTTTGAATGAACAAAAAAATTCTATTTAAAGCATACATTGTTATTACAATGTCGCGATTTGCAAATGTACCACGAACCAAAACGAAAAGAGAAATCCCGCATCCACCTATGAAAGAGTTGGCAATTCTGAAGTCACATTTAGTAAAGGAGACCAGCGACCTACAAAAGGCACAATTAAAACAAGCATTTGAACGCATTACAATACTCGAAGTTAAAGTTCAACATTTGAACGCACTATTTCAAGCAAGGTTAAGTGACGACATTGACTTGAGATCAAACTTGGCACACATGGAAAACATAGTAAAGAGATTTATAAGTTCCCAAGATGCCAGGGTCGAGAAAGAACATCCAAAAGACTTTTTACATCTTTACCAGTAGTTTCATTTGCTCCGTCTCTGTTGTTCCTCAAAGACTGCAGAGATAATTTTGCCCATGTATACACTATTAAGGTCGCGTTTTGATATCATTTTTATCCGCAGGACGTCCTCAAATGATACTTTTTTGATGAGCTTACGACCAGAGATAAGAACATGATGTTCATCCTGTCGACCTTGGATAGAGATAGATTGGAGCAATTCCCTCCCCGTCATTTTCGACTTTGGAAAGACATCATCTATAAAGATAATGTCGAAATGACGCGTAGACATTTGTGTAATAGCCTGGTCAATGTTATCAACAGATATGATTTCTATCGAATGACCATGAACATTTGTATATTTGATAAGTTTCTTCAAATATATTGTATAACCTTTGCTATCATCAATGATAAGAATAACGAGCGCATGGTTGGTCAATTCATCTTTCCTTTCGGTATTGTCAGTATTACAACGTCCCAGGGAGTCTGGTTTATGTTTTTTTTGTGATGCAAAACGATGCATTTTTGGTGTGACTGATTAATCGTTGATTTAATACTTTCTTATGACTAACTTTGTCTATAAAAAAAGTACATCTATATTCAAAAAATAAAAAATTATTCTATCATTAATTTAATTCTCTTCTTTTCCTCATTTTTTTCTACAAGCTTTCTCTTCTTCTTTAACCACGTCTCTTTCAATGTAGAAAGCGATTTACAGTATACTGGCTTCTTCGAATGGAAGCGTTCAGCCGCATGGCGCCAAGTAACAATGGTAGAAGATTTCCAATCAGTACCAACCGCTTTTTCTCCCATCACATAAAGGTCACCTTCCTTCAACGTTTATTTTTTTTTTTTTTTATTCATA
>Ga0209502_10000098_pt1 | contig 92914 bp, 78 predicted proteins | sample ArcticOcean_MG_C_10_FD_187442 | JGI IMG/M metagenome (GOLD analysis project Ga0209502, IMG submission 187442) | Marine microbial communities from western Arctic Ocean - ArcticOcean_MG_CB11_90 (SPAdes) (version 2) | ecosystem: Environmental > Aquatic > Marine > Oceanic | place: Arctic Ocean... | reverse complement strand
CGACATTGCGTGTTCGTTAGATTTGCTTTTCTCCACGACGTCATGAAAGGCATCAAACATCAGCAGGGTCTTTGATAGAGCGCTCGCGGCTGTTGCGGCCGTTGCTTGGTCATCCAGCAGGCTGATTAATGGCTCGATGTTATAACCGCCAAGCATCGTACCCAAAAGTTCTGTTGCTCGAACGTTGTTAATGATCGGTGAGCTTGCTTCACCTTTGGCGATAGCGGCGAGAAATGCGGCCTTAACGTAAGCGGCGTCATCAACCCCTGCTGGGATTCTATTCTCTAGAAGATCTGTCATAAAATCTTCTTCACCCGCCGGAGGGCTCTTGAACAATTCGACCAGTCCATTGACCTGTTCAGCGTTTAAGGGTTTGGGAACAACGCCTTCTGCTGCGCGTTCTTCCATATGTTGTCGATAGGCTTTAAGCACGACCTTCACCTCACTGTATAATGACGAACAAGTCGTCCGGTTCAAAAGTTGGCAAGTGTACTGGATGAACGACTTAAAGTTAAGCCAACAAAGCCCCTCACGCAGTGTAAGACTATGAATGTGAACAGTTTTTTAAGGTGTAAAACACCTGATTTATGGCTTGAACAGGCAGCAGCCAATTTATCGGTTCTGCTGATTGATCATGCGAATTGCGAGAAGAAAGCCGCGTCGACCGCATTAAACCTGATGTACCGGCATGTTGATCAAACTGACTTGATCTTAAAACTATCAAAACTCGCACGCGAAGAGCTTCGCCATTTTGAGCAGGTGGTTGCTCTTCTCGACGATAGAAATATACCGTACACCCAGCTTTCCTCGTCCCGTTACGCAGGCGAACTTCGATCAGGTGCGCGTACCCATGAACCTGCAAGGTTAGTTGACGTGCTGATTATAAGTGCCATCGTCGAAGCCCGTAGCTGTGAACGGTTTGGGCGACTGGTTGAGGTGCTGGATGACGAGCTTGCTGGTTTTTACCAGTCGCTGCTGAAATCTGAAGCCCGGCATTTCCAGGTTTATCTTAACCAGGCCGAAAAGATTGCCGGTGGTGACGCCATTTCTGACCGAGTTGATTTTTTTCTAGCAGCAGATGAGCGCCTTATCCTAACCCCCGATCAGGATTTCCGGTTCCATAGTGGCGTGCCTGTCACCTGAGCGTATCAAAAGGTGTACTTAACCAGCTCCAGTTCTGAACCGGTTACCCTTAGAAATTGCATCGATGTGTGCCAGTCTCCAAGCACGTAACGGATTCCGGCGCCGAAGTGTAGGTCAACCTTGTGAACGCCAGGCCGATGGGTATGACCGTGAATCAATACCGGGGTCTTGGCCTGATGCATTACCCGGATGACTTCTTCTGGTGTGACATCCATAATATCTTCGGCTTTCTCTGAAGAAACTTTCTGGCTTTTACCCCGTATCTGCTCGGCTATGACCTTTCTCTCTTGCATCTCTTTCGACAGGAAATCCTGCTGGAAGGTGTCAGAACGTAGCAGGGTTCTTGCCTTCATATACTCCTCGTCGCGAGTGCATAGGCTGTCACCATGCATTAGCAAGGCAGGCTGACCCCCCAGGTTGATGGGATAGGGGTCAGGGAGCAGTTTCGCGCCGGCGGCATTGCAAAATGCCTTGCCAATCAGGAAGTCGCGGTTGCCATGCATCACGAACACATCACAGGAAAGACTTGATAACGCCTCGATAACTTCATTGTTTAAAGGGGACTGGTCGTCGTCGCCCAACCACAGTTCAAAAAAGTCGCCAAGAATGTAGAGCTCGTCGATGGTTTGACACTGCTCACTCAAAAAATGTGTAAATGCACTGGTTAGGTCTTTTCGGTTGGCGTCCAGATGCAGGTCTGAAATGAATATCCGCTTCATGCTGTTTTTTACCTTATTTTAATGGCGCATGTTAATGCTGTTGCCTTAGCTTTGTCTTCGTTGTTGACCACACTTTTTCAGTGTCAACGGCTTTGCATTAGCGTAGCTTTAAAAAAACGTCCATTTCTTGTTTGACTGTACCCAGTCTCGTTAGTAGAATGCGCCCCTTTCTAGCGGTAGGTAGGCTAGAGGTTGCGGTATTATCCAGTGATTTAGGGTTACGCCGCAATAACCGATGTACGGGGTATAGCGCAGTCTGGTAGCGCGCCTGCTTTGGGAGCAGGATGTCGGGAGTTCGAATCTCTCTACCCCGACCAAATTCCCCACGAGGTGATACGGCTGGAAGGTCAGGGTTTATGCGCCCGTAGCTCAACTGGATAGAGCATCGCCCTTCTAAGGCGAGGGTTGTAGGTTCAAGTCCTACCGGGCGTACCACTATCGTGGGAACAAGAGCAATGGTGGGCGTAGCTCAGTTGGTAGAGCTCCGGATTGTGATTCCGGTGGTCGCGGGTTCAAACCCCGTCGTTCACCCCAGATCAAAAGGATAAGAGTCTGGAGAAAGGATTGGCAGGGTTCGCGGCAAAAGGTTTGCCCGTACAAACCCCGTCGTTCACCCCAGATCAAAAGGATAAGAGTCTGGAGAAAGGATTGGCAGGGTTCGCGGCAAAAGGTTTGCCCGTACAAACCCCGTCGTTCACCCCAGATCAAAAGGATAAGAGTCTGGAGAAAGGATTGGCAGGGTTCGCGGCAAAAGGTTTGCCCGTACAAACCCCGTTGTTCACCCCGGATGAAGAAATAGGGTCTCCACCCCTAATACAACAAACATGCGAGAGTGGCGGAATTGGTAGACGCGCTGGTTTTAGGTACCAGTATCGTAAGATGTGAGAGTTCGAGTCTCTCCTTTCGCACCATATTAAACCGAAGATAATTTAGGTAGCAGCATGCAGGTAACTGTCGAAACCACAGCAGGTCTAGAACGAAAAATGCGCGTGGTTGTACCCTCCGAAAGAGTAGAAGTCCAAGTCACAGAAAAACTCAAGCAGACAGCCAAACAGGCCAAGATAAACGGTTTCCGGCCTGGGAAAGTGCCCGTGCGTGAAGTAAAGAGACGGTTTGGTGAAGGGATCAGGCAGGAAATTTCCAGCGAAATGATCCAATCAAGTTATGGCGAAGCGCTTCAGAAAGAAGACCTTAACCCAGCGGGTATGCCGAAGATCGAAGAAGTTAACATGGAAGAAGGCAAAGACCTTGAGTATACGGCCGTCTTTGAAGTCTTCCCCGTGATAGAAGTTGGTGGTCTTGAAAATATAGAAGTAGATCGTCTGACCAGTTCTATCGAGGAAGCCGATCTGGAAAAAATGATCGATACCCTGCGGGAACAAAGGCTTGTCTACGCAGAGGTAGATCGTGCGTCGGCTGAAAAGGACCAACTTAATCTGGATTTTGAAGGGTTCCTCGGAGATGAACCTTTCGAGGGTGGCAAAGCGGAAGGTACCGACCTTGTGCTTGGTTCAGGTTCAATGGTTCCCGGGTTTGAAGACGGGCTAGCAGGCTTAAAAGCAGGCGAAGAAAAAGATCTCAACCTCACGTTTCCAGAAAACTATCAGGCAACAAATCTTGCCGGTCAGGAAGTGCTATTCAAAATTAAGGTAAACAAGGTTTCCGGACCAGAGTTGCCAGAACTGAACGATGAGTTTTTCGAGCAGTTTGATGTCAAAGAGGGCGGCGTAGAAGCATTCCGTAAAGAAGTCACCAACAACATGAAGCGAGAACTGGATTCAGCGATCAAGGCTAAGATCAAGGATCAGGTCATGGACGGTTTGGGCGATAATAACGAAGTAGACCTACCGCAGGCTTTAATCGACCAGGAAGTGAACCGAATGCGCCAGGAAGCCGTGCAGCAGTTTGGTGGTGGCGCCCAGTTTGATCCAAGCATGTTGCCAGCGGAGATGTTCTCCGAGCAGGCTCAAAAAAGAGTCAAGCTTGGACTGATCGTTAGCGCGATTGTTGATAAGAACAGCCTTGAGGCCAATGCCGAAAAGGTCAGGGAAGCGATAGAAGAGATGGCCTCCACCTACCAGGAGCCTGAAGAAGTCATTAACTATTACTATAGTAATGAACAACAACTTAGTCAGATTCAGAATATGGTTCTGGAAGGGCAGATTGTCGATTTTGTGCTGGAATCGGCTAAAGTTACCGATAAAACCGTTAGTTATGACGAGGCTGTGAAGCGTGAAACTGAGCTTCCCGCAGAGGAAAGTGACGAGTCTGCAGAAGCGGAAGACTGATACAGTCAGTTTAGCCGTTTGGACCGTAAGGTGGTTGTCAAACTTATGTCCCTTGATTTAACCTGAATTCAACCATTGAACTTTTGGTAAATTGCCGCAATATCGCTGGTTAACGCTATACTGATCCAGTCTACTAAAGAGAAATCCCATGCATACATTTGACGATACGTTTCCCCCTGTTACCCAAGGACTGGGTTTGATCCCAATGGTTGTTGAACAGACGGCTCGAGGCGAACGCTCTTACGACATTTATTCCAGGCTTCTAAAAGAAAGAATTATCTTCGTTGTAGGACCTATTGATGACAATGTTGCAAACCTCGTTGTGGCCCAGATGCTATTTCTTGAATCTGAAAATGCCGACAAAGACGTGCAGCTTTATATCAACTCGCCGGGTGGTTCTGTGACAGCAGGGTTGGCGATTTATGACACCATGCAGTTTATTAATAGTGAAGTGTCGACCATGTGCATCGGTCAGGCAGCCAGCATGGGTGCGTTTCTATTGGCAGGGGGTGCCAAGGGCAAACGCTATTGTCTTCCAAATTCAAGGGTTATGATCCATCAGCCAAGCGGCGGTTCGCAGGGGCAGGCATCTGATATCGAAATCCAGGCAAAGGAAATACTGTTCCTGCGAGAGCGTATGAATGCCATTATGGCGCACCATACGGGCAAAACTGCAGAGCAGCTTGCAAAAGATACTGAACGCGATAACTTTATGACGGCCAATGATGCACTCGATTACGGGATAATTGACAAGGTCCAAGAGCCCAGGGCAAATTTAGCTGCTGTTTAGGATCGAATTGTCATGGTTTGGTCCGTTTCGGGGTGGTTTTTAATTTGGCCGTGTTTGACTATAATGATTTGCGGTCGCCTGTATTGAGAGCAGGGGTCGCTAAATAAGAATTTTGAGGTTTGGGTATGTCCGACGAGAACGAGGGTAGCAACGACGACGGTAAGCTACTCCACTGTAATTTTTGTGGTAAGAGCCAGCATGAAGTACGAAAGCTGATCGCTGGCCCATCGGTTTATGTCTGTGATGAATGTGTTGAGCTATGTAACGACATTATTCGAGAGGAACTACAGGAAAGTAACGACGAAACGGATAATAGTAAGCTTCCTACGCCTATGGAGATTAAGGACATACTTGATGAGTATGTCATTGGTCAACATTGGGCAAAGAAAGTTCTTTCGGTTGCTGTCTACAACCACTACAAGCGCCTTAACTACTCTGGCAAGAAAGACGAAGTTGAACTTCAAAAGAGCAACATCCTGCTGGTAGGCCCTACGGGGGTTGGTAAAACCCTGCTTGCTGAAACGCTCGCCAGGTTGCTCGACGTACCTTTTACCATCGCCGATGCAACAACGCTGACCGAAGCGGGCTATGTAGGCGAAGATGTAGAAAATATTATTCAAAAACTGCTGCAGAAATGTGACTACGATGTCGACAAGGCGCAGGTTGGCATTGTCTATATCGACGAGATCGATAAAATTTCAAGGAAGTCGGACAACCCCTCAATCACGCGGGACGTTTCGGGTGAGGGTGTACAGCAGGCGTTGCTTAAGTTGATTGAAGGCACCGTTGCTTCAGTCCCACCCCAGGGAGGCCGAAAGCATCCCCAGCAGGAGTTCCTGCAGGTTGATACATCGAACATCCTGTTTATCTGTGGTGGTGCGTTCTCAGGTTTGGACAAAGTTATTCAGGATCGTTCTGACAAGAGCGGGATAGGCTTTGGGGCCAGCGTACAGACCAAAGCCAAAAAGAAAAATTTGGGTGACACGCTTAGAACCGTTGAGCCAGAGGACCTGGTTCGATACGGTTTGATTCCGGAATTTGTTGGTCGTTTGCCAGTACTGGCGACTCTGGATGAATTGGATACAGAGGCATTGGTCCGAATCCTTAAAGAACCTAAAAACGCCTACACCAAGCAGTATTCGAAACTGTTTGAGATGGAAGGTGCAGAAATAGACTTCCGGGAAGATGCGTTGGTCGCTATTGCTGAAAAAGCGATGGAGCGAAAGACCGGTGCCCGTGGACTCCGCTCTATCTTAGAGGGCGTGCTACTTGAAGTGATGTATAAGCTGCCTTCCGAGCAAGACGTGAGTAAGGTAGTGATTGATAAAAATGTCATTAATGGCGCTTCCGAGCCCTTACTGATTTATGAAAACAGCGATCAGCAGAAGACGGCACCGGAATAAACGCGGAACACATTGTTTGTCCAAAAACATTGTTTGTCCAAAAAAATTGTAGATCCAAAAACGTTTATCCAACATTGGAAAAAAAGGGGCTTTTACGCCCCTTTTTTTTTGTAAACTATAGCTTAAGTCTCGTGTAAATGGCGGGTGCGCCATTGCCAAAAAAGGTCATTTAATGTCTGAAGAACTCTTTGATGTACCCATTGTCACGCTCAGAGATATGGTGGTGTATCCCCATGGTGTGCAGCCACTCTTTATAGGAACCGAGAAATCCATTCGTGCCCTTGAGTACGCACAGGAACATGACGAGAACAAACGGATTCTTCTGCTTGCTAAGAAGGAGCCGGGTAATGAAAAGCCGGGCACCGATGATCTATATTCCTTTGGAACGGTGGCCACTATCCTTCAGCTAATCCGGCTGCCAGACAAGACGGTGAAGATCCTTGTAGAGGGGTCCCATCGAGCGAAGGTGGGTGAGATTCGTGAGAACGATGATTTTTTCAGTGGGGACGTAGAGATACTGGAAGATCCTCGGATGGACACCGGAGAAGGGCAGGCATTAATGCGAACCCTGATGGAAACCTTCGAGCAGTACGTTCAACAGAGCAAGAAAGTCCCCCCCGAGGTGATGACCTCGGTTGCCAGTATCGAAGATCCGTCAAGACTCGTTGACACCATCGCCGCACAATTAACCCTGAAACTGGAGATTAAACAGCAGTTGCTTGAAATGCTCGATCTAAAAGATCGTGTTGAGCACATGCTGGGTTTGCTCGAGGGTGAGTTGGAGCTCTACACTGTTGAAAAGCGCATCCGTGGGCGTGTTAAAAAGCAGATGGAGAAAAGCCAGCGTGAGTATTACCTGAACGAACAGATGAAGGCGATCCAGAAAGAGCTTGGTGACATGGATGATGTCCCCAACGAAATGGAGGAGATGGAGAAGCGCCTCGAATCCTCCGGCATGCCTAAAGAGGCGAAAGAAAAGACCAAAAGCGAACTGAACAAGCTCAAAATGATGTCTCCGATGTCTGCCGAGGCAACGGTCGTCAGATCCTACATCGATTGGATGCTGAACACGCCGTGGAAGAAGCGTTCAAAGGTCCGCACAGATATTGTAGCCGCAGAGGAAGTACTCGAGGCCGACCATTATGGGCTTGAAGAGGTCAAAGACCGGATTCTTGAGTACCTTGCTGTCCAAAAACGGGTGAAGAAAATTAAAGGTCCGGTGCTTTGTCTGGTGGGTCCCCCTGGCGTTGGTAAAACGTCTTTGGGTGAGTCTATTGCCAGAGCCACAAACCGGAAATTTGTTCGAATGGCGTTGGGTGGTGTCCGTGATGAGGCAGAAATCCGCGGACATCGTCGAACCTATATCGGTTCAATGCCGGGTAAGATTATCCAAAAACTTGCCAAGTCAGGCGTGAAAAATCCGCTGTTTCTGCTCGATGAAATTGACAAGATGGGGCAGGATCATAGGGGAGACCCTGCATCGGCTCTGCTCGAGGTGCTGGACCCAGAGCAAAACAATATCTTTAATGATCATTATATGGAGGTCGATTACGATCTTTCAGAAGTCATGTTTATTTGTACTTCTAACTCCATGAACATCCCGGCGCCGTTACTCGATCGCATGGAAATTATCCGTATTCCGGGTTACACGGAAGATGAAAAACTCAACATTGCGACACGGTATCTAGTGCCCAAGCAGATCAAGAATAATGGCCTTCGTAAAGACGAGTTGGTAATCGAGGATGAAACGGTCACCGACCTGATCCGTTACTACACACGGGAAGCCGGTGTGCGGGGCCTGGAGCGAGAACTCGCTAAAATTTGTCGAAAAGTAGTGAAAGAGTCCGCCTTAAGTGAAGCCGAACAATCAGGCGCGCTGACCGTGACGCCAGCGCTGCTCGAAAAATACTCAGGGGTCAGAAAGTACAATTTTGGACTGGCCGAAGAAAAAGACCAGGTGGGGCAAGTCACTGGCCTTGCAGTAACCAGTGTGGGCGGCGAACTGCTCTCAATTGAGGCCGCTGTCGTGCCAGGGAAAGGTCGTCATATCCAGACAGGGTCTTTGGGTGACGTGATGCAGGAATCGATACAGGCCGCCACCACTGTGGTTCGGAGTCGCGCAAGCTTTTTGGGCATTGCTAAGGACTTCCATGAAAAGAACGACCTTCATATTCATATGCCTGAAGGCGCTACGCCTAAAGATGGACCCAGCGCAGGCATTGGGCTTTGTACCGCCATGGTATCAGTTCTCACGGGGATTCCTGCCAGATCGGATGTTGCAATGACGGGTGAAATCACCCTGCGCGGTCAGGTTTTGCCAATTGGGGGGCTTAAAGAGAAGCTGCTTGCCGCCCATAGGGGTGGGATAAAGACCGTGATCATTCCCGATGAGAACAAAAGGGACCTTAAGGAAATACCCGATAACATAAAAAGCGATTTGGAGATCATTCCCGTTAAATGGATTGATGAAGTACTGGAGGTCGCGCTGCAAAGGATGCCGGAACCTTTACCAAAGGAACTCGAATCAGACTCTAAAAGTGATTCTGATTCAGGAGGTGAATCGGATGAAAGCCAGAGAATTAGCGCTCATTAGGCAGTTTACCTTGAATATATCGGGGGCATTGAGGTAAATTGGCGCAGCATACAAGGGAATGCGTAGAAATGCGTATAGACATTAGCGTTTAGAACATTTTTTTAACCGTCAAGAACTGACTAATAATTATAGAAGGGGTAGAGAGTGAATAAACAAGAGCTGATCGAAAACATTGCAGCATCCGCGGATATCACGAAGGCCGCCGCAGGAAGGGCGCTGGATTCAATGATTGATTCGATAACCGATTCTTTGAAAACAGGAGACTCAGTCGTACTGGTAGGGTTTGGCACTTTTAGCGTTCGTGATCGTGCCGCGCGTACGGGTAGGAACCCCCAAACCGGCGAGGAAATCCAGATTAAAGCTGCCAAAGTCCCTGCATTCAAGGCAGGTAAAGCGCTCAAGGATGCGGTGAACTAAATTTTCACTCGGGAAAGTTTAGTTAATTTAAAAGGTTCAAAAGACAATAACAAAGTAAGGTAATACAATAGAAGGGCGCGTCATTGATGCGCCTTTTTTGTGGGTGTTTTAAATACAGGCCCACCTTCTTCAGCAAAAGGTAAAGGAATCATGCTAATTCAACAGTTGCGGGACGGTTCCGATGGGATCCTAGCAAAAGTCATTATCGGCCTAATCATCATTGTCTTTGGGCTATTCGGGTTCGGTTCCATCACCACGTTCCTCGCGCCAGTTCCCAAGGTAGCAACCGTCAACGGAGAGGCCGTCACGCAGCAAGCCATGGAGATTGCAGTCGAACGTAATCGCCGCCTTTTGCAGTCAAGGGGGGTTCCTCTTGACCAGATTAATGAAGACGAGTTACGCGAAAACGTGCTCAGAGGCCTGGTATCAAGAGAAATTCTTACCCAGGCTACCGACGAGTTTGACCTTTACTACAGTGACGCGCTGCTTGATGAAGAAATCATTTCGAGTGAAGTGTTCCAAGTGGGTGGCGTTTTTAATGCCGATCAGTTTCAGAATGTGATCAGAGGCGCCGGCTATACGCCGCTGCTCTATCGTGATGAGATGCGTACTGACAGTTTGTTCAATCAGATGTTAGCGGGTATCCGTCAATCGGCATTTGTCACCGAGGCTGAAAGTAAACGTTACAGTTCACTCCTGAGCCAGACCAGGGATCTTGCCTATCTGCAGATCCGGGTTGATGAATTAATCGACGAGGTTTCAGTCTCAGAGGAAGAACTCGGGGATTACTATACTGATCGCGCCGGAGACTTTGTCACAGAAGAAACAGTTAACCTGCAATACGTTGAACTAAAACATGAACAGCTTGCCGCGGCGCTTGAAGTTGACCAGGAAGCGCTGGAGCAGTTCTACCAGGATAACCAGGGTGACTATTCAACAGAAGAGTCGCGTCGCGTCGCACATATTTTGATCGAGGTTTCTGATGACCTGTCTATCGAAGCAGCGAAAATTAAAGCCAGTGAAGTTTATGGCCGAATCAATCAGGGCGAAGATTTTACTGCGCTCGCATTAACCGACTCGGATGATGCGGGCTCGCGCGATAATGGTGGCGACTTGGGCTTTAACCCACAGGGTACATTCTTCCCCGAGTTTGAAGCGGTTGCCTATGAGCTGTCAGTGGACCAGGTGTCGGAACCTGTGGAAACTGAAATTGGATATCACATTATTAAGCTATTGGAGCTTAATGAAGCGGTTCAACCGATGCTGGCTGACATTCGGGTTGAAGTCGAGCAACGTTACAGGCTGTATGCGACAGAAGATGAGTTTATCACCACTTCTTCACGACTCGCGGAATTGCTGTTCGAGGCTATTGATCTTGAAGCCCCCGCGGCTGAACTCGGTTTGGAAGTACAATCAACCGGAGATCTCACCCGTGAATCACAGAATTTTTTGATGGTGAACAATTCGGTCGCCACTGCGGCTTTTAGTGCGGACGTGCTGATAGACGGAAACAACAGTGACCTTCTGGAACTAACGGATTCCCATCACGTGGGAATCCGCGTTCAGGCGCATTCACCAAGCGCGACCAGATCGCTCGCTGAAGTGGCTAGCGATGTTCGCGAGATCCTTGAACGTGGCAAAGCAGAAGCGCTGGCGGTCGACAGGGCAGATTCTATTGTTGAAGCGATAAACGGTGGTTCACTTGCCCAGTATGTGTCTAATGAATACGGCTTGGAGTGGGCTGCGGCGCCCTCACTTTCGCGGTTCTCGCGTGATATTGATCCGTTGGTGATGCGTGAAGCATTTAAGTTACCCAGGCCCGGTGATGATAAGGAGTCGCTCGGTACGGCGATGCTTCCTAATGGAGATAGCTTGGTATTGCGGGTTTCTGAGGTGACAAACAGGCCATCGTCAGAATTGATCGAAGCCGAGGTCGCCAGTGTTCGCGAGAACCTGTCATTGCAGCTAGGGTCGATGGACTTTCAGGAGTTTGAAGATGCACTGACAGCAGAAGCGTCAATCGAACGGGTTAATTAATTAGCCGGGTAACGTCAACATAAAGGGTTAACCGGTCGCCGGCATGAATATACTTTTTCATGTTTAAAGCATTGTTCCAGGACTTGATGCTCTGAACAGAAATATTGAATTTACTGGCGATTAACGATAACGACTCGCCCTCTCGAACCCGGTAATTGAGTTTACGAACCTGGTTAGCACGCGGACTAGCGGGCTGGGTCTGATGCTGGGGCCCTTTTTGGATGCGGGCCTTGTTGGTTTTCTTGAAGATCTTTAATTCAGTTCCTGGATGCAAAAGTCCCGTAGTGCCCATGCCATTCCATTTCGCCAACTCACGCATACCGACATCGAATTGACGGGCAATCTGCCAGAAGCTGTCACCGGGTTTAACGAGGTAAGAGATCGGCTCACTGCCGTAACGGGTTTCCAGGGTCTGTTGCTTTGATGCCAATCGACTGCTTTGGCTCATGGCATAATCAACATTTGGTGAAGCAGCCGGAATCATCAAAGAATCTCCCGCTCGGATCAAGTTGCCCTGTATGTCGTTGGCACGCCTGATGGTGGCCACTGTCGTGCGGTATTTGTTCGCGATTGCACCAAGGCTTTCGCCGTAACGTACCTTGTGTCGTTTCCATGCCAAACGCTCAGTGGGCGGAAGTTCCGCTACTCGCTCACGAAATACGTCAGCTTTACCGACAGGGATAATGAGCTCGTGTGGTCCATCCGGATGGGTAGCCCACTGGTTAAAACCGGCATTCAGTGTGTAGATTTCCTTTGAAGAGACCTCAGCCAGTTCTGCCGCCTTATTCAAGTCGAGTTGTCCCTGGGTCTGAACGACTTCCCAATAGGGCTCATTGGCTACATCCGGCAGCGTCATGTTGTAGCGCTCGGGATGGTTGATCAACTCACTGATCGCAAGCAGTCTGGGGACATAGGTATAGGTTTCGCGAAAAACTTTAAGGGACCAGAAATTCACTTCATCCTTGGGTAATTTACTGACGCGTATCGAAGAAAGAACGTTACCCGGGCCCGCATTATAGGCTGCCAGTGCCAGCAACCAGTCGTCGTCTAATCTGTTGTGCAGATACTCAAGATAATCTATAGCGGCCTTGGTAGAAGCCCTGACGTCTCTTCTGCCGTCGTTCCACCAGTCAATTTGTAGGCCATACATTCGAGCCGTGCCAGGAATAAACTGCCACAAACCGGCTGCCCTGCTGTGAGAATAAGCGAAAGGGTCATAGGCACTCTCGACAATCGGAAGCAGCGCAAACTCGAGCGGTAAACCACGCTTTTCCAGCGCTTCAATAATGTAGTGCAGATGGGGGGCGGCCCGTTTCGCGACTCGTTCAACGTATTCCGGATGTTTTACGTACCAGTTCAGTTCATCCAGAACCCGTTTTCGATCTGTTTCATGGGACAACTGGAATCCGCTGCGCAGCCGCTGCCACAAGTCTGTTTGCTCTTCGGTAAAAAGTTCTTGCTCGGAGGGTGATGGCTCTATACGAGCACCTGAAGGCTCATTGTTAGGGGCTGAGGGATCTATATCGGAAGCTGAGGGCTCTTTGTTAGGCGCTGAGGGCTCTATATCGGAAGCTGAGGGCTCTTTGTTATGGGCTGAGGGCTCTTTGTTAGGTGATGAGGGCTCTTTGTTAGGCGCAGGAGGCTCTTTATTAGAAGCTGAAGGCTCTTTATTAGAAGCTGAAGGCTCTTTATTAGAAGCTGAAGGCTCTTTATTAGAAGCTGAAGGCTCTGCAGCGTCAAGTAGGCTATCTGGAGTCTTGGCGGGACCAAAGCCTTTATTGATCGCGCAGCCGGCGAGCAAAATTACCAGTACCAATGATGTAAATGAGCGGGGCAGGGACATATAAGGCTTAACTCTAGATGTTATGTGGGGGCAGAACAGATGACCGGTCTTAGAACCAGGCGACCCCTGAACTTCCATGTAGTAAGACTCCAATCTTCCATTATAATAATTAAGCACCTTTTGAACACACCGATATGCACAATGATATGCACAATGATTTTTCGGCCCTGACCAGAGAGTCGCAACCGTTACTAAAAGGTATCCGGTCGTGGTTTGCCTCTGACTTGGGCAGACACGTGCTAAAGACCGAATTGGCCATGCTAGAGCAACTATTACCTGGGTTCTTTGGCTACCATCTTGCACAGTTCAGCGTTCAGGATAGGGTGCTGCATGAGGCCAGTCCGATCCAGAACAAAATCATTCTCAATCTGGATACGACCAAGGCTGGCTTGGTATCGAATCCTACCCAACTGCCGTTCGCCAATGACAGTATTGATGTTGCGATCTTGCACCATCTTCTCGATTTTGCGGAATCACCGCAAAAAATTCTGCGCGAACTGGCCAGGGTGACGATGCCGATGGGTCATATCGTAATCGTCGGATTTAATCCCATGAGTCTGTGGGGCGCCTGGCGAACCGTTGTGCGTGCGACGCGCCGCAAAGATATTGCCCCCTGGAATGGCACCTTTATTAGACCCGGGCGGCTAATGGACTGGCTTAACTTACTGGATTTTAAAATCGACAGAGCCCAGTACTCCATTTATCGCCCTCCTGTTAACCAGTATCTTGGTGAAGTTAACGACTATTCATACGGGGTCAGCCGAACCCTTAACCTGCCGATCGGATCGGTTTACGTGATTGTCGCCAGGAAACACGTTGGTGCTGTTCGTTCCATCAAGCCTGTCTGGAGCCGACGTCAGGCGTTTGGCAGATTAAGTGCGGTTAGCGCTGTAAAACACGAGGGGCTTGCGAAGGTAGAACATGATTCCGGCGAGCAGAAATGACGACTGACCGGACTTCAAGCGTTGGCCAGACAACCGATTCACAACATATTCTAAAGGGAACAACCCCGTGGATTAGAGGTTAGAAAGTGAAAGGCCGGAAGAATGCCAGCAAGCAACCGGTCAAGAATCGGAATTGATGGGAACGGCTGGATAAGCCGTGTGAAACGTACAAGATTGGTAGGCGCTGGGTAAAATGTCATAACGGTGTTCTTGAAAATGAACGGGCAGATGCCCTGGCTAATCGTGGCTTTGATGAACAAGGTGAGGGTAGATGCGACAAGTAGTACTAGATACTGAAACGACAGGTCTTGAGGTTGAGGCAGGTCATCGAATTCTGGAAATCGGGTGTGTGGAAATCGTTGGAAGAAAGTTAACTCGCCGCCATTATCACCAGTACATTAACCCTGAGCGGGAAAGCGATGATGGTGCGCTGGAAGTACACGGTATCACCAGCCAGTTTCTGGCGGACAAACCCGTTTTTGCAGACGTGTGGGAAAACTTCCTTCAGTTTGTTAACGGCAGTGAACTTATTATCCACAATGCAGCCTTTGATATCGGGTTCTTGAATCGAGAGATGCGTTTGCATGACCGGTCACTGGGTAAACTAACAGACTACTGTAGCGTGGTTGATAGCCTTGCGCTGGCGAGAAATAAACATCCGGGTCAAAAAAACAATCTGAACGCGCTTTGCAAACGATATAGCGTCGACAACTCGCAGCGGCAACTTCACGGGGCCCTGCTGGACGCAGAGATCTTGGCAGACGTGTATCTACTCTTAACGGGTGGTCAGGTAACACTGGGTCTGGAAGAAGAGGTTAATAATCAGAAGGGTCTGAACTCTCGAGTTGAATTGGACCCTAACCGGCCGCGCCTTAACGTGATCAAGGCAGACGAACAGGAACTGACTGCTCACGAAAACAAGCTGGACTATCTGGATGGCAAAAGTGAAGTTGGTGCCGTCTGGCGCAGTAATACTAAAGGAGAAACGGGATGAATGAGTTTAATTGGCCTGAGCCTGACCTCAGCTTTTTACCGGGTACCAAGGCATTAGGGGCAGGCGAAGCGAGTTATTTTATTTGCCACAACAACAACATTTTGCAGCTGGTTGACGAAAACGAAGCATGGCGTCCCGCGACTAGTGAAGAGCTTGGTCAGTTCGATGAAATTCAAAAGCATTACATGGGAATGTTGGGTGGGAAGGAATGTTTTGCCGTACAGGTATCAGTGCCGGGCGCAGCAGTTTTCGCTAACCTCCGCATGAATATTCAGAATATAGATCCGACCCTATTTAATCTTGCAGGTAGAGCGCTGCAGGTGTGCGACTGGTATCGCACTCATCAATTTTGCGGTCGTTGCGGGAAGTCCACCACAGAAAGTGAAAGAGACCGGTCTACGGTATGCGGTGGGTGCAAGTTGAACTTTTACCCAAGGCTATCGCCTTCCATCATCGTGCTAGTCTATAAAGGCGATGAAGTGCTTTTAGGGCGCAACCATATGTTTCCCGAAGGCCTGTTCAGTACCTTGGCGGGTTTTGTCGAGCCAGGTGAATCGATCGAAGAAACCGTCATTAGAGAGGTGAAAGAAGAGGTTGGCGTAAACGTTGGTAACCTAAGCTACCGCGGCAGCCAGCCGTGGCCATTTCCTAATTCGCTGATGCTTGGGTTTCACGCAGAGTATCAGTCGGGCGACATCGTCTTGCAGGAAGACGAGATAGCGGAAGCAGATTGGTTTCCTTGTAATGACCTGCCGCTGATTCCAGGAAAGTTCGCCATCAGTCGTTGGCTAATCGATGAGTATTTGTCGCAGCGTGGGATTTCCGTCTGATGGAACACGGCGTCAGTCCTGAACTTTAAAGGTCAGGGTCGGATCCGCGCTCTTGAACAGATAGAGCAACAGTTGACTCAGTACGATGTTGCCGTCTGCCCTGTATTGGCCATTCATAAAAGCGTCCATTCCATCGCGCGTACCCATTAGCAGTTGCCAGCAGGTTTCATGATGGTCCAGGTACAAGGTCAGCGTAGGATTGGTCGCGCTACCCTCATTAAAGCTGAATGAGTCTTGCGATACAGAAAGAAAAAAGTCTTCGTCCGAGATGAACCTGAACTGGAAAACCGTTGAGGTTCGCTGAAGTAAATCTGGTTTGAAATGAGGTTCAAACGCTTTTTGCTTTTCTGTAAGCAGTTCCGATAGCACCGTTGGAATACCTGTTGGCTGCATGTGGTGGGGCAGCAGTTTACCTACCGTGTCAACGAAGCGCATCTATTGATGCTTCGCATGTTTGGCCTATCGTCCCCAGGCAACGATATCGTTTGAAAAGACAGTGACAGCCAGAAAAGACAACAAGAAAGGAGAACGCATGCCCAGAATGAAGGACGATACCATTGCCGAGTTTCTACTCGAACCTCATATCGGCGTACTTGCCAGCCTCCAGGGAAACGGCTTGCCCTACACGGTGCCTGTTTGGTGGCTGCATGACAAAGGTTCTTTTTGGCTTACCGGCACGTTCAATCGGGTCTGGTGTAAACATCTTATCGCCCGGCCCGGTTGCTCCCTGTGCATTGAAGCCTTGGCGCCCGTTGCCGGTCATGTGGGTATTGAAGCCACTGCCGAACTGTATCAACTGCCTGATGTCGATATTTGGCCGATTTCCCGCCAGCTTGCGGAAAAATACGTGGGTCAGGACAATCCGTCGAACGCTCAAGCCGTTGACAAGTTTTTCAACAATATGAAAACCGAACCACGACTACTTTTTAAGCTAACACCAACTAACTGGCGCGCAATCGATATGCGGCAATATCGAGGTAAGAAGTCGGATCGGAAATTTCAGGAAGATCAGCAACGCTAGATAGTTGCTCGTCTACATCTGGACAACACTTGAGTAAAACAGAAGATCAGGTAGATCAATTTAACCGTTGGTAGCAATGACTGTTGGCGTCACCTTCAGCCGGCATCAAAAACTTGCTTCTTCACTGTGACAGTTCTGCGGCGTTAAGCATGGTGAGCGCCCTGACCCTTGTCAGGCTGCCCACAAGGAAGTTTGTGGTAGCATGTGCAATCTTGTAATTCAGGAGGTTTTTAATTGGAGTTTTTGATCGAATACGGTTTGTTTCTAGCTAAATCAGTGACGGTATTGGTATCGATTCTGGTTGTTATTGTCGTGATCTTTGGTTCGACCCAAAGACAAAAAGATCCAGATGTCGGTCATATTGAAGTTAAAAACCTCAATGATTCTTTGGAAGGGATTACCCATAGTCTGAAATCGATTGTGTTGAACCCTGAGTTGCTAAAGAAAGATGCGAAGGAAGAAAAGAAGAAAGAAAAAGAAAAGCATAAAACACAGAAGAAAGATCTGAAGCAGGGTGAAGCGCGCAGACCTCGAATGTTTGTCTTAGACTTTGTCGGCGACGTCCAGGCGTCCGAGGTCGTTAACCTTAGGGAAGAAATAACCGCAATCTTGTCAGTTGCAGAGGCGCAAGATGAGGTGCTGGTTCGTCTTGAAAGTCCTGGTGGCGTAGTTCACGGCTATGGACTTGCTGCGTCACAACTCCAGCGAATCAGGAACAAGTCTGTACCGCTGACGGTTGCGGTTGACAAAGTGGCAGCCAGTGGCGGGTACATGATGGCTTGTATCGCTAACAAAATCATTGCCGCACCTTTCTCCCTACTGGGCTCGATTGGTGTGGTTGCCCAGATCCCTAACTTTCATCGTATTCTGAAGAAAAACGACATCGATGTCGAAATTCTAACAGCGGGTGAATACAAAAGAACATTGACGCTGTTTGGTGAAAATACCGATAAAGCGCGTGAAAAATTTGTCGATGATCTTGAGGATGTGCATGAACTGTTTAAGGATTTTGTGTCAGACAACAGGCCTCAGCTGGACATGGAAAAGGTCGCGACAGGCGAAGCATGGTTTGGAAAAAGAGCCCTGGAGCGTGACCTTGTTGATGAGTTGAAAACAAGCGACGAATACATTGTTGATAGCTGTGAAGACAGGGACGTGTTCCAGGTAAAGTACGTAGTGCACAAGAACAAAATGGACAAACTGTTTGAGCGAGTGACCCGTTTGTGGATGGGTAGTGCGTTAACAAAGCAAACAATGCTGCAGCAGACCTTGCCTAACCAGTTTATACAATAATTTCGGAGACGATAATGACCAGCTTTAGTGCCTTTTGGGTAGAAAAGACCGAGGAAGGTGTAACACACCAAATCATCGAGCGAACCACTGACGATTTACCGGATGGGGATGTGCTGATTAACGTGCATTACTCGTCGCTAAACTATAAGGACGCGCTTTCCTCTAAAGGATTGCCCGGCGTGACAAAAAGTTATCCGCATACGCCTGGCATAGATTCCGCAGGGCAGGTGGTCGAATCCAATTCGCCGCTGTTTAAACCGGGTGATGATGTCGTTGCTATCGGATTTGACCTGGGGATGAACACACCGGGCGGGTATGGGCAGCTTATTCGTGTCCCTGCCAGTTGGGTTACGGCTTTACCTGCTGGAATGACAGCTCGTGAAAGTATGATTATTGGCACGGCCGGCCTGACGGCGGCGTTGTGCTACGACAAGCTCCTGAAGATGGGTGCAAAACCTTCTGATGGCCCAGTGGTGGTAACCGGCGCAACCGGTGGCGTTGGCTCGGTTGCTGTCGCTCTGCTGGCTAAAGAAGGGTTCGATGTTGTCGCTAGCAGTGGCAAGGCGGACAAGATAGATTACCTTAAAGGTCTGGGAGCAAAGGAAGTGATTGATCGCGAGTCACTGTCGGAGCAAAACCCCCGACCGATGGATGCAATGAAGTATGCGCACGGTATTGATACCGTTGGTGGCGAGATACTGACTAACGTGATTAAGGGTTTACGTTACGGCGGCAGTGTTGCGATTTGCGGATTAGTTGCCTCGCCTGCTTTTACCACGACGGTGCTGCCTTTTATTATACGCAACGTGAACATTCTGGGTATCGACAGTGTATCGCTGCCGATCGAAGAAAAAACTCGCGTTTGGAACCTGCTGGCAACTGATTGGAAGTTGTCCTCCTTAGAGGACATGGTCGTTGAAATTGGCCTGAACCAGCTATCTGGTGAAATTGACAAGATTTTTGCCGGTGAAGTGGCTGGTCGTACGTTGGTCAAACATGAGGCGCTGGGTTAGTCCCTGCGCAGTCGGTCATCCACAGCAATAGGGGTGGGGTACCGAAAGACTACCAAGTATGAAGAAGCCAAAAAAGTCAGGATAGCCGTAGCCTGTATCAGGTGAGAGGCTTCCTGACTGATCAGGTTTTGTGCCGTCGCGACAAACGCAATCAGCAATGAAAATTCGCTGATCTGGCCAAGCCGAAAGCCTGTTTCCCAACCCAACGCGCTTGTTTCGCTCATCCTTCTTAACATGAACTTAAAGGTGATGGGCTTCATTGCCAGTATGACAATGGCCAGTGCAGCCGCGGGCACGATGACTTCAGCCAGAAGGTCCATATGGAATCCTGCGCCGATCGAGAAGAAAAATAACACCAGGAAAAAGTCCCTTAGTGGCTTCAGGTGATCCGCGATGTAGAGCGCGATAGGGCTTGTGGCAATAGTAACGCCGGCGACAAATGCACCAATTTCAAGTGACAGGCCGGCCAGTTCAGATAGTTCAGCCATACCCAGGCACCAGGCGATTGCCACCAGAAAGATATATTCATGAAACGCGTCGAACTTTTCCAGCAATGGCAGAAGGACATACTTCACAAACAGCCATGAAAACAGCAACAGTATTGGCAGGCTAATTAAGACACGTGCAATTTTGGCCGCACCATCAAACTCCAGTAATCCACCGGTAATCACCAGCAACACGATGATGGCGATCAGATCCTGGATCAGCAGCAGGCTGATCATCAACTCACCAGTGTGGCGATGATGCAGTACCGTTGTTGGCAGTAATTTGATCCCGATAATAGTGCTGCTGAACATCATGGCGATGCCGATGATGATCGTTTCAGTCATAGAGTAGCCGAAGGCTGATGCGATCAAAAAACCCATCGCAAAAAACATCAACGAACTCCCAATACCCACCAGAAGTGCGCTTCTTAGCGTTTTAATTAACTTCGCGGGTTGCATATCCAGGCCGAGCAGGAACAGTAGAAAAATAATACCGAACTTTGCGATACTGCTAATGAGCTCTGGGTTATCAATAAGTGCCGTGCCAGATGGGCCAAGAATCATCCCAGTAACGATGTACATGACAATAAGCGGCTGGCGCGTAAACAGCGCCAGCGTTGCAAGGATTCCCGCACACGCAAAGATCAGGAAGAACGAAAATACAAAGGGATCAGAACCCATGGTTGCTCGCGGCAGGAATAATCACTGATATTAAGGGAAACACGTCCCGAACCAAAACGTTAGCTGAAACGGGCCCGGAACAGTGGTTCGCGGTTGAAGGCGGGTTGGTAGCTGAAAGAGAACCCTTGCAGTCTTTCAAGACCCTGATCAACATTCTGGCCTTCGGCTAATTGAAACGCATTAAAGCCACATCGGGTCATTTGTTCCAACTGGTCAATGCGAATATCGCCCACAGCGCGCAGTTCAGCGGTGTATCCATACTCGCGTCTTAAAAGGTTGGCGGAAGAGTAGGCTCTGCCGTCCGAAAACGCAGGGAAGTTAAGCGCAATAACGGAAAGGGTTGCCACAAAGTCCTTGATGCTTTCAATATCTTCATCAGAATCGATCAACACTGCGGTGGGTTTCTGGTCCGCTGCAAGGAATTCCTCAAGGGTTGCGATTGGCCCTGCGGTATCGGCGGTTATTTCCAGATCAATAATCAGTTGGCTCATGAGGTATATACCGCTTGTTTGTAGGGATCTATGCCTACGCGGCGATAGGTGTCCAGAAAGCGTTCAGCGCCTTCCCGTTTATCGAGATGCACGTTCACCAGCTTCTGAATGACAGCCGGGATTTCTTCCCGTGCAAATGATGGGCCCAAAATCTTGGCAAGGCTAGCGTCTTCATAGCCGGACCCGCCGATTGACACCTGGTAAAATTCAGCGCCTTTTTTATCGACACCCAGAATGCCTATGTTGCCAACATGATGGTGACCACAGGCATTCATGCAACCTGAAATATTGATATCCAGATCGCCAAGATCGTGAAGGTAGTCTAGATCGTCAAACTGGCGCTGTATTGCTTCGGCTACGGGTATTGATTTTGCGTTCGCCAAAGAGCAGTAGTCGCCACCGGGGCAGCAGATAATATCGGTGAGCAAACCCAGGTTTGGCGTGGCAAGTTTGGCGTTGACCAGTGCCTGCCAAAGACTAAAAAGCGATCTTTTTGGCACATCTGCTAATGTCAGGTTTTGTTCGTGAGTCACTCGCGCTTCACCGAAACTGAACTCATCGGCAAGGTTCGCCACTGTTTCCAGTTGTTCGTCTGTGACATCTCCTGGTGGAATACCGGTTTGCTTCAGGGCAAGATTGACGATGGAGTAACCCGGCTGCTTGTGGGGTTTCACGTTTTGCTTTAGCCAGTTGCTGAACCCTGAGTTGTCCGCAATGCGATCATCGATCTCTGCTACGTGGTCTTCCAATGTTTCGTAAGCTGGAATGGTGAAATGCCCTTTAACCCTTGAGATTTCCGCGTTAGTGAGCGTACCGGTGCCATCTTTAAGTGTCTGCCACTCGGCATCAACTTTTTCTGCGAACGCTTCCGGCGTCATGGCCCGCACCAGGATCTTGATTCGTGCTTTGTACTTATTGTCTCGTCGTCCGTACCGATTGTAAACGCGCAGGATGGCTTCAAGGTACGTCAGTAGATGCTTTGGCTCCAAGTTCTGTTTAATCACGGGTGCGATCACAGGCGTGCGGCCAAGGCCACCACCTGCCAGGATTTCAAAGCTGGTAACACCTTCGTTGTTGAATATCCTTACACCGATGTCATGTACCTGCACCGCTGCACGGTCCTGGGTAGCACTGGTGACCGCGATCTTAAATTTACGCGGCAGCCAGTTGAATTCGGGGTGGAACGTTGACCACTGGCGGATAATTTCGGCCCAGGGTCGTGAATCTTCTATTTCGTCTTGTGCGACACCGGCGTATTGGTCTGAGGTAACGTTTCTTATGCAGTTTCCACTGGTCTGGATGGCATGCATCTCGACGGTGGCGAGTTCTTCAAGAATATCGGGTACTTCTTCAAGTATCGGCCAGTTCAGCTGCACATTCTGGCGGGTCGTCAGGTGTGCATACCCCCGGTCAAAGTGCCTGGTGATGTAGGCAAGTTTACGTAATTGCTTAGAAGACAGCAGTCCGTAGGGCACCGCAATCCTCAACATAGGCGCTAGTCTTTGGATATACAGGCCGTTGCGAAGTCTAAGGTGCTGGAATTCTTCTGCTGGTAGTTCCCCCGCCAAAAAGCGGTTTGTCTGGTCGCGATACTGCGCGACGCGTTCATCGACCATTTTTTGGTCGTATTCATCGTATACGTACATAGGAAACGCGCCAGAAGTCGTGGAGGTCGCTAATATAGCGGCTCGGTTAAGTAGGGTGAACAACTAGTTCGGCATATGATTATGCCAAATGGTTCCCGATAACCCTAGTGGTGTGAGGGGACTGGATCGGGGGTTAGTGTTGTTATGTTCCTTTTGGGCCATAACTGTCGTGGTTTACTCAATCAGGACACCTCCCAGGTCAAAGTTGGTCCTGCCGCTATGGTCTCAAAAACGGATGCCATTTTAATCGCTTCTGGCCGGATGCCGAAGATGGTTAGGATTATTGCCATCGGGTAATTGTTTCGGCTTTATTTTTATGAGAACGAGCGCTAGTGATACGGCGTTTAACCTTGAAGTAGTATATTGAGACAGCAGTTCTAGTAGTGAAATAGTTTAGGCGGCATTGTTGCGGCATTGTTGCGGCATTTATCGACTCAATGGCGTACAGCAAGGACAAAGGGCAAAATGATGAAAGCGTTACAATGGATTGAAAAATACTGGCATATATTAAGCCTCTGTATTTTTCTAGCAATAACGACACTGTCGCTACGGCCTTTAGATAATTTTCCCTCAGTCGCTGGTTCGGATAAAACTCATCATTTGATAGCCTATGCTGTTTTGGTCTTTCCTGTGGCATTACGTAAACCTGATCGATGGATGTGGTTCGTTTTACTTTTTATAGGCTACGGAGGGTTAATCGAACTGGTACAACCCTATGTGAATCGCTATGGGGAATGGCTGGATATGTTGGCAAATACGGCGGGTGTCACCTGTGGTGTCGCGCTGGCCGCAGTCGTTAGAACCTTGCGGAACCGACTGATAAAGGCATAGGGAACGCCAACCTCCATCAAACGGGTAGAGGGGTTTTCCAGCCAGGACCAAAGCTTTTGCGCCACCTAAATAGCGATTAACGAAAAGGCTTCCCGCCGCGATATACAAGCTAACCGAAGAAAATAGGCGCGTAGCAATAGCGGGAACCAGGTCTAGTCCACCGTCTTCCAGCAATATAGCGCCAAGAACGATAAACAGAGCAAGATAAACAGAGCAAGATAAACAGAGCAAGATAAACAGAGCAAGATAAACAGAGCAAAAAAATACGCCGCCAAAAACAGCCCCCGAACAAAAAAAATGGGTATATCGGTGGTTTTGACGCCAAGACTCGCTTTAGGATGGCCTATCCATAGTATGGTTTCTTCTGGGTCAAGGTAGGGTGCCCAACGGCTAGGATTAGCTTTTAATGTAGATGTTTTTTTTGCGGTCATGTGATGTTTTTTTAAGCGCGGATTTACGTTGCCAGTGGACTGAAATCTGCGACCTTATTAATGGCCCGCAGGGGCGGTTTTAAAAGCGACCAGTGGGTTGGTTCGATATTCAGAATATTGACTGAATTGTTGTTGATTCAATCGTATACTGCGGCTCACTAAAGTAATCACCTTCAGGAATTTAAATGAGCGACGAATCAACAAAACCAGAAAACGAAGATGGTTTTTCAGATGCCTTGGCAGCAGTTGCACTTGTTGTGCTACCGGTAATCGCCATTGTTTACTGGCTATCAGGTATGCCCACTAGCTAGATCCAGACGGTGTCCTTGAAGCTTTTTTAAAGTGGGAAGCCCTGCTAAAGAATCAGATTCACGACGCCGATCAGTGTCAGTACGAATAAAATGGTAAAGATCAGTCCCGCTGCTATAAAGACCAGCGGGTTTCCCTTGCTAAAATCCCGTTCGCGGTTTTTTGAAGTTTGAACGCCCAGTGCGGCGGCCAGTACGCTCATCACGATTTCCCAGAATCCGGGTTCGCGGGCTTCTTGCTGGTCAGGTGTTGAATCTTTTTCAGAGGTATCGTTCATGGGGCTCATTATGCGTACTTAAGGTTAGGAGACAACCACCTCTCGGTGATACCAAGAGATTGTCCCTTACGTTTCGCATAGCTTTCTACCTGATCTTTATCGATTTTTCCCAGCCCAAAATAACGTGATTCCGGGTGAGAAAAATAAAACCCGCTAACGGCAGCGGCAGGGGACATGGCGTAATGTTCGGTCAAAGTAACCGATATCTCGGCTGTCGCATTTAGTAGCTCAAACAAGGTTCCCTTTTCCGTGTGGTCAGGGCAGGCGGGATATCCCGGAGCAGGGCGGATACCCTGGTACCTTTCTTTGATCAATTCTTCGTTGCTCAGGGATTCCGATGTGGCATAGCCCCAATGTTCGGTGCGAACCAGGTGGTGCAGTTTCTCGGCGAAAGCCTCTGCCAGTCGGTCGGCCAGAGCCTTGACCATGATGGCGGTGTAATCGTCGTTTTGTTCCTCGTATTTCTGGGCCAATTCGTCAGCGCCGAGTCCGGTGGTGACCACAAAGCCGCCGATGTAATCGTTGAGTGTCGTATCGGTTGGCGCCACATAGTCAGCAAGGCAGAAGTTAGCCTGATTGTTGGGTTTATTCGTCTGCTGTCTTAAATGATGAAGCCTCGTTTTGATGGTTGAGCGCGTGTCATCTTCATAAACGATGATGTCATCGCCGTCTGAATTAGCCGGCCAAAACCCGATAATGGCATTCGCTTGAAGTAAGTCTCCCTCGATGATCTCATTCAGCAGTTTTTGTGCATCATCGAATAGCTGCCGAGCGGGTTCCCCAACCACGTCGTCTTCAAGAATTTTTGGATACTTTCCTGCAAGCTCCCAGGCGATAAAGAAGGGCGTCCAGTCGACAAAGGGCAGAAGGTCTTTAAGCGGAAAGCCGGTAATAGTTTTGGTTCCTGTAAATGTCGGCACGGGCGGTTCGTAACCCTTCCAGTTTAGCGCAGCTTTGTTGGCAACAGATGCAAGGTAGCTCAGCGCATCGCTCTTGGCAGAGCGGTTGCTGTTCCTTATCCTGATTTTTTCATATTCTTCAGTCAGGCTCGCTGCCAATAATGGCTTTTTTTCCGGGTTCAGCAGCTGCGCGGTCACGCCAACGGCTTTTGATGCGTCGGGAACATAGGCAACGATATCTTTATGAAAACAGGGGTCAATCTTGACAGAGGTATGTGCCTTGGACGTGGTAGCCCCGCCAATCAATAGTGGTTTGTGGATTCCCAGTCGTTCCATTTCAGAGGCAACGTGCACCATTTCATCAAGTGATGGCGTAATTAAGCCAGACAAGCCGATGATGTCCACATCTTCTTCGATGGCTTTTTTCAGGATCTGGTCTGCAGGGACCATCACCCCCATGTCGATGACGTCATAGTTATTACACTGCAGGACGACGCCGACAATATTCTTCCCGATGTCGTGAACGTCGCCTTTCACGGTCGCCATAAGTATCTTGCCTTTTGATTGCACTGCGCCGGATTTTTCAGCCTCTATAAATGGTACAAGGTGAGCCACGGCCTGTTTCATCACTCGAGCACTTTTAACCACCTGCGGCAGGAACATTTTCCCCGCACCAAAAAGATCGCCGACCTCATTCATGCCATCCATCAGTGGGCCTTCAATCACGTCAATAGGCCGGGCCGACGCCAGGCGGGCTTCTTCGGTGTCATCAACGATGTATTGGTTAATGCCTTTAACCAGCGCGTAGGAAAGCCGCTCGCGGGCGGGCTTTTCCCGCCAGGTTAGATCTTCCTTACTGGCCTTCTTTTCGCCGCCTTCGAATCTTGAGGCAACTTCTATGAGTCTTTCGGTTGAATCCTGTCTTCTATTGAACAGAACATCTTCAATACGTTCCCGTAGATCTGCTGGGATATCTTCATAAATAGTCAGCTGTCCGGCATTGACGATACCCATGGTCAGCCCGGCTTTCACGGCGTGGTACAGAAACACAGCATGAATGGCTTCCCTCATGGCATTGTTGCCACGAAACGAAAAGCTCACGTTGGAAATGCCGCCAGAGATATGCGCGTACGGTAACTCCTTCTTTATATAGACGCATGCGTCTATGTAATCCTTACCGTAAAGATTGTGTTCCTCGATACCCGTGGCAACAGCAAAGACGTTGGGGTCAAAGATGATGTCTTCAGGTGGAAAGCCCACGACGTCAACCAAAAGGTCATAGGAACGCTTGCAGATATTTTGTTTTCGTTGCAGGTTATCGGCTTGCCCATCTTCGTCGAAAGCCATGACAACGACGGCAGCGCCGTGGTTCAGGCAAATGTTTGCCTGTTCAATAAATGGTTTTTCGCCCTCTTTTAGGCTGATGGAGTTGACGATAGACTTACCTTGAATACACTTGAGCCCGGCTTCGATGATGTCCCATTTAGAACTGTCAACCATGATGGGTACGCGACAGATATCAGGTTCGGCGGCGACCAGGTTAAGGAATTTAACCATCGCTGCTTTAGAGTCAAGCATGCCTTCGTCCATGTTGATGTCGATGATTTGTGCACCGTTCTCAACCTGTTCCCTGGCGACTTGAAGTGCCTCTTCGTAGTTTTCTTCGCGAATAAGCCGGGCGAATTTTGCGGAACCGGTGACGTTGGTTCGTTCACCGACATTCACGAACAGGGAATCTTGATTAATCGAAAAAGGCTCAAGGCCGGATAACAGGCAATCGCGTGAGCGAGATTTTGGCTTGCGGACGACCGATGATGCCGCGAGTTCAGTGAACGCGGCAATGTGTTCCGGCGTGGTACCGCAGCATCCACCGATGATATTGACGAGCCCGGAGTCTACATAATCCTTGATGGAATCGGCCATGTGATCAATGGTTTCGTCATACTCGCCAAATTCATTAGGTAAGCCGCGGTTCGGATAGGCAGAGACAAAGCAATCGGCAACGCGGGATAGCTCTTCGATGTATGGCCTGAGTTCATCGGCTCCCAGTGCGCAGTTGAAACCCACTGACAGTGGGTTCGAATGGCGAATGGAAGCCCAGAACGCCTCTGTTGTTTGGCCCGAAAGCAGGCGGCCGCTTGCATCAGTAATGGTGCCCGACACCATGATGGGCAGTGAGGTTCCCTTTTCTGCAAACACTTTGCGCGCTGCATAGATAGCCGCCTTCGAGTTCAGGACATCGAAGATGGTTTCAATAAGGATGATATCGGCACCGCCTTCCATCAACCCTTCGACACAGGTGCTGTAGTCTGCGACAAGATCATCAAAGGTAATGCTGCGATAGCCCGGGTCATTAACATCCGGCGATAAACTGGCTGCCCGTGTTGTGGGCCCAATGGCGCCTGCAACGAAACGAGGTTTCCCCGGGTCTTCAGCCAGCACAACGTCGATCGCCTCGCGACACAGCCTTGCCGAATCGCGGTTTAGTTCATAGCAGAGCGATTCGGTGCCATAGTCGCCCTGAGAAACGGCGTTGGCAGTAAAGGTGTTGGTTTCCAGAATGTCTGAACCTGCGCGAAGGTAGCTCAGGTGGATATCTGTGATCACCTCGGGTCGCGTCAGCGTGAGCAACTCGTTGTTACCTTTTAACGGGCTGGGGTGGTCCTGGAAGCGGGTCCCTCGATAATCCTCTTCCCCAAGCCTAAGGTCCTGGATCGATGTGCCCATGGCGCCATCCATTACGAGCACCCTTTGGTTAAGAATGTGTCGAAGTTGTGTTGAAATAGCAGCGTCCATGGGTTTCTTCTAGTGTTTCAAAGTGACGCCAATTCTATCAATACTGGCATTCAGCGATATTGAAGATATTGGTCATTCACATGAACAGGTCTCATATAAAGGTCAGGACAGACCCTATAAAACTTATGGTTTTTACGGGCATGGCTTTCCGCTAAAATAAAATAGAACTCATCTGAAAATTAATCCCATGGTTGAAATTACGCCCTCTGCACAGGCTTACCTTCTTGAGCTCCTTTCCAAACAGGAAGATGGCGAAATCGGTATCAGGATATTTATCGCAGATCCTGGAACACCGCTGGCTGAAACCTGTATTGCCTATTGTCGTCCGGGTGAAGAACAGCCAGAGGATGAGCGCATTGAGTATGAAGGATTTCCTGCGTGGATTGACGATCGTAGTCAGCCATTCCTGATTGACGCACTGGTAGATTACGCGGAAGACAGGATGGGCGGCCAGTTGACGATCAAGGCGCCGAATTCTAAAGTCCCGAATGTCTCAGATGACAGTCCGATCGAAGACAGAATTAATTATGTGCTGCATAGCGAGATCAATCCAGGTTTGGCGTCGCATGGTGGCAACGTTGTGCTTGTAGAGGTGGTTGAGGAAGAAATCGCGATTCTTCAATTCGGCGGTGGTTGCCAGGGATGTGGCATGGTCGAAACGACTTTGAAAGACGGGGTTGAAAAAACCTTGCTCGAGCGCTTGCCAGAACTAAGCGCTGTCCGCGATGTCACGGATCACGCGGTAACGGAAAACGCTTACTACCAGCCCTAAGGGTTAGTGGGAGTTTTGGGGTCGGGAGTTTTGGGGTCGGAGTAAACGGCCGGAGTAGTTACTCCGGCCGTTTACTCCGACCCCAAAACTCCCGACTGATACTAAAATTACGCCGCCGCCAAGCTTTTCCGTCCCGGTAATACAGCCCTAACTTTGTCCCGCAGTGCCCGAATCATTGTCTCTGTCGTCGCCCAGTCTATACAGGCGTCTGTTACTGAAACACCATATTTCAGGTCGGCCAGGTTCTCGGGAATGGACTGTTTTCCCCATTCAAGGTTGCTTTCCACCATCAGACCCACGATAGACTGATTTCCGTTGACGATCTGGTCGGCTACGTTGCTTGTCACCAAGGTTTGCTGGCGCGGGTCCTTATTCGAATTGGCGTGACTGCAATCAATCATGATGTTTGCTGGAATCCTGGCTTTTAGTAACTGCTGTTCACAGAGGTTTACACTGACAGAGTCATAATTTGTTCGTCCACCGCCGCCTCTTAGTACGATATGAGCGTGCGCGTTACCTCGAGTGTGGATCACCGACACCTGGCCCTGGTGATTAATGCCAAGGAATCGATGGGGAGCTGAAACGGATTGCAGTGCATTAATCGCGACTTCAAGGCCCCCGTCAGTACCATTTTTGAACCCAACGGCAGAGGACAGGCCACTAGCCATTTCGCGGTGAGTCTGGGATTCAGTGGTTCTGGCGCCAATAGCGCTCCAGGAAATCAAATCCTGAAGATATTGCGGGGTGACGGGGTCGAGCGCTTCCGTTGAGGTGGGTAATCCTAGCTCCGCAATATTTACCAGCAGCTCTCGACCCTGCTTTAGTCCCTCTGCGATGCAGAATGAATCATCCATATGGGGGTCGTTGATCAATCCCTTCCACCCCGTTGTGGTGCGCGGCTTCTCAAAATAGACCCGCATGACAAGCAACAGTGAGTCATCCACTTCATCGGATAACGCTTTCAGGCGCCGTGCATATTCCATCGCAGCGGTCGTATCATGGATGGAGCAGGGCCCTACGATCAAAAACAGTCTGGGATCCTGTCGGATAAGAATTTTCTTGATCGCCAGCCTGCCGCCTGAAACGGTTTCCATTGCCCGGGCGGGCGCTGGAACCATCGATTTAAGTGCTTCCGGGTTCATTAGGGTTTCTTCGGTTAACACGTTTAAATCATCCACGCCGATATCGTTCATGGTCTTGTCCTGTTTAGGTTGCTAGCTGTTCGGTTGTTAAAAGTCGAAAAAAAACCCCGAGGGCATCCGCCTGTCGGGGTTTCTCAGGCGGAATAACCGCCCAGATTATTGAGCGCTTTAGCTTTTGAAGAAAAAGTAATACCCCAGCCAGCACGCATCAACGATATTCGCCGTCGACGGGTTGACCGGGTTGCTAAAACGCAGAGTAAATAGTGATTTCATTGAGCGGGGATATTAGCCTTCTATCGCCGGATTGCAAGTGACAAGGGGTCGTGTCCGCTATACCATGCTGCGTTCTTGCCAGATGGCATTTTAGTTGGACCAAGAGTAGTGGAATACGAACTTTCAGCTCTAATGATTTGCCTGTTGTTGTTCACCGGGGTAGTTTCCGGGTTCATCAATACTCTGGCGGGAGGCGGTTCCATGATCACCTTGCCTGCCTTGATGATGTTAGGTATGCCAGTCGATGTTGCCAATGCCACGAATCGAGTCGGGGTCCTAATGCAGTCGTTGACGGGTGTAAAAGGTTTTAGCGATCAGGACAGGTTGGATAAGTCAGCGATTTTTCCGATTTTGGTGCCAACCATCGTCGGCGCGCTGGCGGGTTCGATGCTGGCTTCTTTCATGCCCGTGTGGGTTCTTAAACCTGTGCTGTTGGGTTCGATGATCACAATGGCCTTGGTGATGGTGGTCAGGCCGCAAGCCATTATTCCTGTCGACGGTACCGAACCTTACAAGTTAACAGACAGACCTGTCGCCGTGCTTGGCCTGTTTTTGACTGGCGTTTACGGTGGGTTTGTCCAGGCGGGTGTTGGGTTCATTCTTATCGCCGCGCTTGCAGGGGGGCTTCGCTATGACCTGGTAAGGACAAACGCGCTCAAAAACCTGTGTACCGCGGTCTTTTCAGGTGTCGCGCTGGTTATTTTTGCGATGCGCGGCCAAGTTTGGTGGATTCCCGGTTTGATATTAGCGGTTGGTAGTGTTGCCGGTGCAATGGCGAGTGTTCGATTTACCATTAACGTCAGCCAAAACACGCTAAAATGGATCCTTTTTGTGATGGTCACGGCGACATGCGTCGGTGCCGTTTTTCTTTAGTTGTTAAGATAGTTCCTAGATAGTTTCTAGATAGTTTCTAGATAGTTTCTAGATAGTTTCTAGATAGTTTCTAGATAGTTTCTAGATAGTTTCTAGATAGTTTCTAGATAGTTTTTAGACGGTTGATATGAAATTCTGTGACTAGTATCGAAATGAGTAATACCAAAATGAGCAATACTGAAGAACAATACCCAAGTAACTTCATTCGAACTATCATCCAGAAAGATGTGGCGGATGGTAAAAATGCCGGTCAGGTCATGACCCGGTTTCCACCTGAACCTAATGGCTATCTTCATATTGGTCACGCAAAGGCAATATGTCTGAGCTTTGGTATGGCCGAAGAGTTTACCGGGTCAACGAATCTTCGTTTTGACGATACAAACCCGTTGAAAGAGAGCGTTGAGTTTATTAATGCGATCAAGCGCGACATTGAATGGCTGGGTTTTAAGTGGAAGGAAGAGCGATTTGCGTCCGACTACTTCGAGCAGTTGTACCAGTTCGCCGAACAGTTGATAAAGAAAGGCAAGGCCTACGTTGATTCTCTGTCTGCAGATGAGCTGCGAGAATATCGTGGCACCTTAACCCGGCCGGGAAAAGACAGTCCCTTTCGTGTCAGAACGGTCGATGAAAACCTGAATCTGTTTCGAAGAATGCGAGCCGGTGAGTTTGCCGATGGCGAACACATTCTTCGTCTTAAGATCGATATGGGCTCGCCAAACATCAATATGCGGGACCCTGCGATTTACCGCATCAGGCACATCGAGCATCACCAGACCGGTAATGAGTGGTGTATCTACCCCATGTACGACTACACCCATTGTGTATCGGATTCACTAGAGGGGATTACACATTCACTGTGTGATCTGAGTTTCGAAGATCATCGCCCGCTTTACGACTGGGTGCTGGATGAGCTGGCAACGGACTGCCACCCACAACAGATCGAATTTTCGAGGCTGAACCTGCAGTTTACGGTAATGAGTAAACGTAAAATTCGACAGCTGGTCGAAGAAAATATGGTCGATAGTTGGGATGATCCGCGTTTGCCAACCTTGTCGGGCTTGCGTCGTCGGGGCTATACCGCGGCCTCCATTAGGGACTTCTGTCGCCGTATCGGCGTTACAAAAAGCGATAACAACGTTGAGCTGGCGCTGTTGCAAAGCTGCATCCGTGATGAACTTGACGCGTCGGCGCCGCGGGTGATGGGTGTGTTGAATCCGGTGAAGGTAGTCATCCAGAATTTCCCGGAAGGGGAAAGTGCGAGTAACGGTGTGAGCCTTGATCTACCGAACCACCCGAAAAATGAAACGATGGGTACACGCTCGATGAATTTTACCCGGGAGGTTTATATAGACCGGGCAGATTTTCGGGAAGAAGCTAACAGAAAGTACAAGCGCCTGGTGTTGGGGGATGAAGTAAGACTTAGGTACGGATTCGTGATTAAGGCTGAACAGGTCATTAAGGATGACGCCGGCGAGATCTTAGAGATTCGAGCTAGCTACGATCCGGATACCCTGGGCAAAAACCCGGAAGGTCGCAAGGTGCGTGGTGTCATTCACTGGGTCTCTGCAACGGAAGGTCTGCCCGCCGAGATACGGGTATACGAACCGCTCTTTACGATTGATTTCCCGGATGCTGATGAGCGTGACTACCATGAGCTAATGAATGACGAGTCGCTTAAGGTTCACCAGGGTTTTGTTGAGCCGGGATTGAAGCAAGCGTCGTTGGAAGAAAGGTTTCAGTTTGAACGTGAAGGCTACTTCTGTGTCGATAGTAAGCATTCAAAACCGGATGCGCTGGTTTTTAATCGTGTCGTTGGGCTGCGTGATACCTGGGCGAAAATGGTTCAATCCGGTAACTCGTGAAGCTGGATTATAAGAGCGTTCAGGCAGCCGCAGAACGTATTGAAGCCTTTATCAACTACACGCCGGTTGTTACCAGTGAAAAGCTGGATGACCTCGCAGATTGTTCGCTGTTTTTCAAATGCGAGAATCTGCAAAAAGCCGGCGCATTTAAAAGCCGTGGCGCCGTTAATTCGATCATGTCACTGGATGCAAAGGCCCTGGTAAAAGGGGTAGCGACCCATTCTTCAGGAAACCACGGTGCAGCGCTGGCAAGGGCGGCCGCGCTTACAGGCACCGCTGCCTATATCGTGGTACCTAACAATGCCAAGCAGGTGAAGCAGGATGCGATCCGGTCATATGGTGGGCAGGTCATTCTGTGTGAGCCGACGCTGGACGCAAGGCAAGCCAAACTTGAAGTCGTACTCAAGGAAACCGGGGCGACATTTGTTCACCCCTATGATCAGGCAGAAATCATCGCCGGTCAGGGCACAGCGATGCTAGAGCTGGCCCAGCAGGTTAAGGATCTGGATATTGTCGTCGTACCGGTTGGCGGTGGGGGATTGCTGGCAGGGTGCAGCCTTGTCGCGGAGCACGAACAAATAAAAATCATAGGGGCAGAACCAGAAGGTGCCGACGATGCCTATCGCTCTATTGATACCGGTGAGTTGGTACTGAGCCATACACCCGACACTATTTGTGACGGCCTTTTGACAACCTTGGGTGCACGCAACTTTAAGATTATTCGCGACAAAGTGGACAGCATTCTGCTGGTGAGTGATCAAGAGATCATTCAGGCAATGTCGTTAATCTGGACTCGGGCAAAACTTGTTGTGGAGCCTTCTTCGGCCGTGACCCTTGCGGTTGTGCTGCGTAATCCTGGTCTTTTTGAGGGTAAAAGAGTCGGCTTACTGTTATCCGGTGGTAACGTTGATCTAACCGACCTGCCTTTCTAATTGATTTAAGCAGCGGGTTCGTTGGTAGCGCTTGGTTGTGGTTTTTCTCCAAACAAATGCTCCGGTGGCGCTAATTCTTTTCCCTTGCCAGGGGGAGTCGGTTCGGAACATATCCCAAGAACATATCCCAAGAACATATCCCCCTTTGGTGTAAGCCATCAGGGCGCGTAATTCGGCGCTTAGTGCTTTGGCGGCTTCCGGCGGGCATGAGAGATATTGGTTCTCTTCCTGACGAAGCCAATTTAACGTGTAGTGCAACAAGACGCCGACGCGATGCTGCTGCCTTTGGCTAAAGGGGCAGCGCATAGGCAATCAGGTAGTCTCCTGATGGCGACGTAGACGTGAAATGGCCACCTGCGGCGATGACCACGTACTGCTTGCCACCTGATATATAGGTCATGGGTACGGCGTTGCCTGTGGTCGGCATCTCGTCTGCCCAAAGTACTTTGCCATTTTTTATATCAAATGCGCGGATATGCCTGTCGGCCGACGCAGCAACAAAGACCAGCCCTGATTGTGTCACCATTGGTCCGCCCATCTGTACACCGCCCTTTACAAGTGACATAGGCCAGATTGCCTGATGTTTCAGCGTGCCCAAAGGCACCTGCCACTCAATTGCGCCGGTAGATAAATTGACAGCGTCGAGTGTTCCCCATGGTGGCTTTGTGCAGGGTGCGCCAAAGGAGGACAGAAACGGACGTAGGGTTCCGCAAAATGGCGAACCCTTTTGTGGGAAGCTAACCGAATCGGAACATTGCTCCCTGGGCAGCAATTGCACAATCATCGGGACCCGATTAGTGGTGACCAGCATTATTTGGCGTTCAGGGTCGGCAGCAGGAGATCCCCAGTTGTTCCCGCCCAGCACGGACGGATACATAACGGTCCCTTTTTTTGACACGGGGGTATAGATGGGGCCAGTGGTTAAATTCTCCAGTGCCTTCCGGCAACTGGCCTTATCGAAAGGAGTGAAACCCCAGACATCATCTGCGGAGAAGCCGAGCTGATGCAAAGGGGCTGGTTTTTGGGGGAAGGGTTGAGTCGGCGCCAGGTATTCACCTTCAACAGCACCGGTTTGGGGTACGGGTCGCTCTTCTACAGGAAAAAGCGGTTCGCCGGTCTCTCTATCCAGTACAAAGGTCATGCCCATCTTGGTGGTCTGCACGACCGCGGCTCGAGTTTCCCCGTCGATGGTCACATCTAACAGTGTCGGTTGCGACGGGACGTCGAAGTCCCAGATATCATGGTGAACTGTTTGGTAATGCCAGACTACCTCGCCAGTATCGCCATCTAGTGCGACAACAGAGCTGGAATAGAAGTCCTGGTTTGCGTCTCGCTGACCTCCGAAGTAATCCGGTGATGTATTACCTGTTGGTACAATGACAAGATTGCGTTGCTCGTCAACACTGATGGTAGACCAGACATTGGTCGTTCCAGCCGCGTAGTTACCCTTTGCGTCGACCGGGTCCATTCCTGGCGGAACGGGATTCCAGCCCCAGCGAAATTTCCCGGTTCTTAGGTCATACGCACGCACGACGCCTGATGGAATATTGATGCGGATGCTGTCTTGAACATAGGCACCTGTTATTAGAATATCACCCAGAATCGCGGGAGCACTGGTAATACCGTATTCCTGGGCCGTGTGCTCTGATAACCCTTCTGTCAGGTCTATCTCACCGTTCTTGCCAAAGTCAGGACAGCGTTTACCCGTCTTGCCGTCCAAGGCGAATATTCGACCGTCGAGTGTTGGTGCAATAATGCGATGTGCGCACAGGGCGTCAGGTGTTAAGTCGGGGTCCGTCCAGCTACTAACCGCACGGCAGTTCGTCAGGTGCTCAAGTTCGTGGACGACATTGGGGTCAAATACCCAACGCTCTTTACCTGTCTGTGGGTCTAAAGCGAATACACGATTGTAGGGTGTGCAGTAATAGAGCGTGTCATTGGCAACAATGGGTGTGCCGATAAATCCCGAAGCCGCCAGTCCTTCACTGGACGATCCTTTAACGCCCTTACCAGGGCCGGGTCGATAGTCTCCGGAGCGATGCTGCCATGCAACTTCCAAATCATCTACATTTGCTGGCGTAATCTGCTTTGCTTCAGAATAGTGCCCGCCGCCTGGGCCACCACCGTAAGCGGGCCAGGTTACATCTTGTTCGGCGGCGCATAGTGGCAGTGACACGATGCTAGCGAGTAGCAATAGGGTGTATCTCATGGCGCTTTACCTCATGCAGGGGCTCTTGATTGTAGGTACATTATCCAGAAACTGGCAGTAAGCTACCGCTCCTGTTTAGCGTTAGTCTGCCGGTTGGCAGTCGCGTTTCCGCACTGTGTACTTTTTACTTCAGGCCTTTTTTACTTGAGGCCTTTTTTACTTCAAGTCCTTTTGACTTGAGGTCGATCCCATCACAACACCGCCAAAAGCCGCGACACCACGCCGCTAACCCCTTCGCCCTCAAGAATTTCCTTCGCAGCGTCTTTCGCAAAAGCATCACCATGCGCGGGGGTGGCGCTGTGGCCTGCCCATGACAACATGGAGACATCGTTCAGGCCATCGCCAATGGCAAGTACCTCAGATTGCTCTACGCCCAATTCATTGGCAACCATTGCCAGGGCGTTCCCTTTACTGGCGCGGGGTTCGTGTACTGCGGTCACTGTGGTGAAGTCGAGTAACGCGACTCTGTTGCCATACCTTGCCGCTAACTGGCGATGAACATCACCAGAGACTTTTTCGTTGCTGATGATATCAATGCCCGTTGCCTTAATGCCGGATTCGATGGGTCTAGGATGCAGCTCTACTTCAACGCCAGATACGGCGGCAAAATATTCAGAGGCCAGCGTCCTGCTGGTCACCAGGTAGCGCTCGTGATCGAACCAGGACAGGCTGTACTCGTGCGCCATTGCGAACTCATAAAGTTCTATGGCAATGTCCTGATCTATGGTGTAACCGAGTCGTAAGCTGCCGTCGGGTTCATGAATAGAAGCGCCTTGTTGGCAGATAATGACTTCGTCAAGACCAAGGTGATTAGCAATCGGCGCTGTACCTGGATACATACGGCCAGTGGCCAGCATGACAATAACGCCTTTTGCCCGCAGCGCTGCAACCGCTTCTACGATGCCTTCCTCCGGTAAGGCATCTGGGGCTACGCCCGGCACAAGTAAGGTGCCGTCAATATCGAGTGCAATCAGTTTTACATCCTGGGACATGGAGTTTTCCGTTTAAGCGAGTGTAATAGCGATGGCCAGATGCTTTGCCTGCATGCGATCGACGCACGCTGAGTATACATGGGTGCGTGGTAAAGACGCAGTGGTGGTCTGTTGATTCACTCGAATTGCCAGCATTGAAGGTTCGGAGGTCATTGAGAAAATGCTGAAACATCTCGGACTTGCCAAACCCCCTCAGGCGTAAAATCGGTCACCTCGGGCGAGCCCTTGTTGATCACTCGTCCCAACTATTCTGACATCTGCCAACGCTGGTGGGATCTAAGTCGGTCTGACTGCCCGAACCTGCTATGAATTCGTGTTGGGCTGAGTCGCTGGCACGGTTAGCCTGTTCAAAAACCACCAGCTTTCACCGAATGCTGAGCTGAACTCAGGTTGGAGGGGTCGTATACCTGGCTGATAAAGCAGAAGCGGGGTTAATGCTTTTTATACCCCGGCGGTTTCTTTTGCAATGGCTCAATATACCTTGACTTTATGGCTTGAAAGGGGAGGGTTGATCTAAGATCAATCAGAACGGTACCGTTATGAAACGACCAATGATTTTTACGGTTTTGAGCGCTTGTTTAGCATTTGGGTTTCTTTTCTTGTCTGTTGGGTCCGCCATTGGGGATGATGACGATGATCGGGATCGGGATCGGGAAAACGGGTTCAAGGGCACTTGGGTTTGCCACGCTCAGCATGGCGGGCAGGGCCCCCGGCCCCTCGCTCTAATATTTGATCTTACATTGGGAAAATCGGAGCGGGTCAGCGGCTTCGGGACGATCGCTGGCGTGCGGGGGATGGCTCATTGTGGACTATCTGGAACATTTGATAGACAAAAAAAAGGCTGGATAAATCTCGACTTTGAGACGACATGTGACATTCCCTATGTCGGGGAAGAAACTGTCAGGGAACGTTTTGAGTGCTCCGGATCCGGCAAGACCAGCGCCGGATTCGGAATGATGACCTGCCTCGACTTAACAATCCAGAACGAGCAATCTAGCGATCAACATGACGTGCTAACGATGGCATTCTGCGACAGGAAATAATCTCTGACGCGCAATTAAGCCAATGCGGCCAGGTAGGAGCATGGCCATCGTCGGGTATATCCCATGCATGTATCAGTATTTGGTTTTTTAGCTCTGTTGCCTAAAGTGGTTTACTCTGTGGTAATAAACTCGGATTACCTACCGCGATGAACGTGTCGCGGACTACCGAGAAAAGAGCGGCTCTCGGGCTTGATGAAAGCTCTCAGGCGCAAAATCGGTCACCTCGGGCGAGCCCTTGTTGATCACTCGTCCCAACTATTCTGACATCTGCCAACGCTGGTGGGATCTAAGTCGGTCTGACTGCCCGAACCTGCTATGAATTCGTGTTGGGCTGAGTCGCTGGCACGGTTAGCCTGTTCAAAAACCACCAGCTTTCACCGAATACTGAGCTGAACTCAGGTTGGCGGGGTCGTATACCTGGCTGATAAAGCAGAAACGGGGTTAATGCTTTTTATACCCGGTAGTGATGTGGTGGTTGTCTGGCAACCGTGACGAATCAATATTTGAAGATCCGGAAAAACTGATCGTTGATCGCCTTAATGCCCTCGCCCATGTGGTATTTGAGTTTGGTGTGCACCTGTGCATAGGTAATCGCCTGGCCGAAATGCAGCTCGGTGTTCTTTGGGAGGAGATCATGAAACGCTTCCACACGGTTGAAGTAGTGGGCGATGTAGAGCGATTACCTAACAACTTTTTCCGGGGGATAAACAAGGCCTGTGCGGCTTCATCCTGTCTCAGGGCGTGCGGTCACTGACTGATCCAGGAAAGACCAATGGTATCTATGCTCATCGGCTATCAGGGTATTTGGGGCGCGGGATGCAAATATATTTCAGGTGACTAAAGCCAAAGCATCAAGGGTTTGGTGGTACTTTTACTTCCAAAAATTTTTGTACCTCCAAGATTTTTCCGTCAGGATCAATGGTAAACGACATTACCTGTGGTGAGCCGCCGATCACGATGGATTGCCAATACCCGACTAGACCTTAATGCCCTAATAAATGCACAATAGTGGTCTTGACCGTAAAAACCATTAACCCGTAAGAGGAATAAAAATGGCCATCGACTTTGATGTAGAACCGGAATTCCAAGAACAGATCGACTGGGTAGAAAAGTTCACCAAGGAGGAAATCGAGCCACTCGACAATTTCCTTCGAGCGCCCAGAACAAAAAACGGAAATTCACTGGATCGTGATAGCTGGCAGGCTATTAAGGCTCACATCGAGGGCTTGAAACAAAAAGTGAAAGATCAGGGCCTGTGGGGATTTCACCTGGGTGCCGATCTGGGTGGTCCTGGCTTCGGGCAGGTCAAGTTGTGCCTGCTTAACGAAAAACTCGGTCGCACCCGCATGGGGCCTACGGTTTTCGGCTGCCAGGCGCCGGATACAGGCAATATGGAGTTGATTGCCCACAACGGTACCGAAGAGCAAAAAAAGAAATATATGGAACCACTGCTATCGGGTGAAAAACATTCTGCCTATTCCATGACCGAACCGCATGCGGGTGAGCCGGGTGAATTCGTTTGTTCTGCCAGTCGGGATGGCGATGAATGGGTGCTTAACGGGGAAAAATGGTACACATCAAATGGTGCCGCGGCTGACTTTCTCATTGTTATGGCCATCACAGCCCCTGAGAAAGATTTGTTAGAGCGTGCATCAATGTTCATTGTTGATCGTGACACACCGGGGGTCGAAATTGTCCGGAACGTGCACGGTTTCGGTACTCCGCTCAAAGAAAACTATGACGTGACCAGTTCAGGTGGCCATGCCTATATTCGCTACAACAACGTTCGCTTGCCTGCAGATAACCTGCTCGGTAAAGAAGGCTCAGGCTTTGTTGGCTCACAAACCAGACTGAGTGGGGGGCGGGTCCACCATGCGATGCGTGCTGTGGGAGTTTGCACCAAGGCGTTAGATATGATGTGCGAACGCGCCTTGTCACGAAAAGCCAAAGGGCAGATGCTCGCAGAGCTGCAGATGGTTCAGCAGGATATTGCAGATTCCTACATTCAGCTGAAGCAGTTTCGTCTGCACGTGCTGTACACCGCCTGGTTGATTGACAAAACCGGGGCCTATACACAGGAGATCCGAAAAGAGATCGCAGCGATTAAAATCAGTGCCGCCAAGGTTAATCACGACATTGTCTATCGGGCAATCCACCTGCACGGTGCACTCGGCATGTCCAACGAGACGCCGTTAGGTGAGATGTGGATGTCCGCGCCGCAGATGGGCATCATGGATGGCACTACCGAAGCCCATAAAAGCAATTTGTCGAAGCTTTTGCTCCGTGATTATGAAGCGTGTGACGATCTCTTTCCTACTTATCACCTGCCGAAACTCATTGAGCAAGCGCAGTACAAATTTGAAACAATCATCGAGAGCTACGTGGCCGGCTAAGGAATGAATGTGGCTAGTCGGGTTGTCTGGGGCGAAGTTGTGAGCAGGTCGAGTGGCGCAACGGATCCCCGGGTTTAAGACTTAAACCCAGCCCAGGTCGTCGCGGTACCCTAGGCATTGAGCTGACGATGCGCGCAGACCTGGTCGTTGTCCTAGCACCTGGCTGTTAGCGTCCGTTGGCGTGAATCTGCTCCCGTAGGACCTCCACCATCAAGAGGGCCTGGATGTAACAAGACAAGGTCTCCCGGTTCGATTTGTCAGGAAACAATACGCCCGCTGTCTCGTTCTGCCTCAATATCGGGCAGCTGAGGCATTTCACCGCCAAAGTAAGGGTGTCGCATGTCGTCGTTAACGACGGTCGGAAGAAAACCCTTTAGACAATGATGAGATGGGATCCAAGCACAAATTCCAGGCACGCTTTTTGGGGTCGCGGATCGAGATTGACCCTCATGGAAGCAAACTGGCGACCCGGAATCGGCCAGTAGGGTGGGTCTTAATGTCAGGACGTTGGACCGCAATTACCCCCTTCTTTGATAAGAAATTCATCCAAAAAATACCAGATATTTTCGGGCTCAACGAGTGAGCCAATAATGTCTGCGATAGGGGATTCGATCAGCAATTGTCTGGTCTCGAGTACATTTGGGTGTTTATGGACTGACGCGAGAAACGCCTCTGGCTTGCCGCGAAAGTACCGTGCCATGGTTTCTGGTGTCAGCATCACTCACTGGTAGGCCATCTCGACCAGCTCCAGCTGTTCCGGATGTCGGGCCTGCTTTGATCAGGGTTACATCATCTTCAGAGAACCTCTGTCGGACCTCAGGGGTCACCAGTCGCTGCCAGTTGATTTCCTGGTCGGGCGTGATCTGTTGTTCACCGGGCGCCGGATGGTAATAACCTACAGTGGCCACAGACCAATGTTAATGGAGGCCGGGTTTGGACTTGAACCAGACACGGGGTTTTTCAAACTCTGTCGGGCCTCAGGGGTCACCAGTCGCTGCCAATTGATTTCCTGGTTCGGCGTGATCTGTTGTTCATCGAGCGCAGGATGGTAGTAACGTACAGTGGCCACGGCCCAGTGTTAATGGTGGCCGGATCTGGAATTGAACCAGGGATGCTGGGTTTTTCAAACTGATTGGCCTATCCTGAGAAATCGATAAGAATCAGGCGCTTTGGTGTCTAAGAGCGCTACTGTCGAATATAGCCACTGTCGAATATAGCCACTGTTAAATATAGCGGTCGCTTTCCTGGTCACCCAGGTGACTCAGTAAAAAGTCGACACACAGTTTAATCTTAGGAATTTGATATCGAGACTTGAGATGAAGCAGAAATATACCAATATCTCTGGATCGGTTAAGGGAAATGATGTCTTCCGTAGGTACTTCAACGACTTTCCCGCTATCCAGATACGGTTGCATTCCCCATTGAGGCATAAAAACGATGCCTTGATGTTTCAAGGCAGCACGGCTGAGAATCGTGCCGTTATTACAGATCATAGAAGGCTTTATGTCGATTTTTTCCCAGCGGTCACCGGTCATGACATACCAATCTATTAAGCCCTTTGGGCCCCGATATTGTAGGGTCTTGCAGCTTTTGAGTGTATCCAAAGATAGTGGCGTCGCACAATCTAGCGACGCCAGAAACTCTGGCGTTGCGACCAGTTTGAATTCATGGCCTGTCAGTCGTTTGGCGATGACTCTTTCATCCGGTGCGTAACCGCCGCGGATAGCAATATCAAACGGGTCTTTTCCTAAGGTCATCACATCGTCGCTGTAGTAAAGATCGAGCACAATATCAGGATAAGTCTGAGTGAATTTTTCAAGTATTGGCGACAATACCAGTTCACCGTAGGTCGGCATTGCTGTGATTCGAATAATACCGGAGGGGGCATCCATTCGCTGACTAACCAGGTCGTCGGCATCATCCAGGACGCGCACACCTTCTTCGATCATGCTGTAATACACAGCGCCCAACTCGGTGAGCTTTACCGCACGCGTACTGCGCTGCAGCAGTTCAATGCCAAGCATTTTTTCCAGATCTTTGATGCGCCGGGAAATACTGGACGCTGGTATGCCGAACTCTTCCGCGGCTTGGGTAAAGCTATGTAGTTCAGCGACCCGTTTAAAATAGCGAAGGGCACGTATTTTATCCACATTCAGTCCTATATGATCAACAGGTGGCCAAAAAACTATAGTATTGTTGCTTTAAAGACAATACTGATAGCGAGAACAGCGTCTGTTTCGCTACCTGTCTTACCGATTATCATGCCCACGCTTAAAACGCAGTGCGTTACCAAAATAGAGATAGGGCGTGGTGTCACTGCCCAGCGGGGCACCCTAATCGCGTCAGCATGATCATCTGCGGTCAGTAGAACGTGATTCAGCGCCAGAGAGCAAGGCTGAATTCCCTCTGCAGTTGGCGCACACCATGTGTTGTATTGGGCGCAAAAATTGAATAAAAAAAGAATTCAACCTGTCGTTGTTGAGCCTGTATATCACCAAAGATGGTAATCCAGGTGACAGGGCAGGTTGGTTAGTCTCGGGTTATCATTATGGAGTTGTCAGTATGAAGATATTTCGTTGGTTGGGGATGACCCTGTTAACCTTGGCCGTGGTGGTCTCTGTGGCGTTATTCGGCGCCAGGTTTGCTGACGGTCCAATTGAAATCGTTTCCGGTGGGCCATTTTCCACCGGAGAAAAGATCGTAGGCGCTGAGCCTGACTGGCGCTTTCTTAACGATAAGGTCACGGTTGAATTTCAGCTGGAAAAGCCGGCCCGCTCCCGAACAACCTGGGTGGTTGAACTTGATGGCAAGGTTTATATCGCCAGTGCCTATATGACCACAAGCTGGGGTAAAATATGGAAGCAATGGCCGCTAGATGCCGAGAAAGATGGGCGGGCAATTTTGCGTGTCGATGGCAAATTATATGACCGGCAGATGATACGTATTACGGAAGGTCCAGAAGTAGCGCCCGTGTTGGAATTATTAAGCAAGAAATATAACCTGGCAAGTTCGCCGAATGCCGTTGACAACGGTTATGTCTGGTTGTTTTGGTTAGCACCTCGTAAAAATGTGTGAAGTTTGTGCTCTTTTTTAATAAACACGCTGGTTCTCTATCGTTATCAACGAGTCGTTAGCGATTGTTCGGTTTAAGAACTATGAGTCAGTTTTAGCCGGTAAATATTGATTGATAGTCGATTCTCTTGCAGGCGACGGCTTTGACATTAACATGCTCGCTCGTTAAGCGAATTTTTGTAACACCCATCAATAGGGATCACTTGGATCCCGTTAAACTTAAAGATTAGAGGACAGAATATTGAGCGACGAACAATCAAAGGAATTACGAACAAATATTACGAGCGCGGGGAAATTGGAGCTTTCGATCGTGTCAGTACCCATGCCGGAACCTAAAGACGGTGAAGTGCTTATTAGAGTTGAGGCAACGCCAATTAACCCTTCTGATCTTGGCTTGTTGTTGGGGCCAGCGGATATTTCTACCATGACCATTACCGGATCTGGCGACGACGCAGTGGTGAGTATGGATGTGCCCGAAGCTATGATGGCGGCAATGGCCGCAAGAGTTGACAAGCCGCTACCTGCTGGAAATGAAGGTGCCGGTGTTGTTATAGCGGCTGGTGCTGGTGCTGAAGATATGGTCGGTAAAACGATCGGTGTGGCCGGCGGAGCAATGTACTCGCAGTATCGATGTTTACCGGCAGCCAGTTGTTTAGTGATGAACGAGGGTACCACGCCGGCGCAAGGTGCCTCGTGTTTTGTCAATCCTCTGACAGCCCTTGGCATGGTTGAAACCATGAAGATGGAAAACCACACGGCCTTGGTACACACCGCTGCCGCGTCAAACCTGGGACAGATGCTAGTAAAAATTTGTTTGGCGGACGGTGTTCAATTGGTCAATATTGTTCGGAAAAAAGAACACGTGGCGCTGCTAAAAGCTTTAGGTGCTGTGCATGTTTGTGATTCCAGCGAACCGACATTTAAAGAAGATCTAGTTGATGCGTTAGTTGCAACCGGGGCGACGATCGCTTTTGATGCGACAGGCGGCGGTAAGCTGTCTAGCCAGATTTTGACCGCGATGGAAATAGCCGCGAATAAAACCGCTGACGGGCATAGTATTTATGGGTCAACGACCTACAAGCAGGTATATATCTACGGTGGGCTGGATCGCTCAGCGACGATTTTAAATCGTGCATTTGGAATGTCGTGGGGCCTTGGTGGTTGGCTGTTAACGCCATTTATCGGGAAAGTTGGTATGGAAAAGTTTGGCGAATTACGCCAACGAGTAGCAAATGAAATAAAAACCACCTTTGACAGCCATTACACTCAGGAAATCTCGTTAGCAGAGGTACTAAGTGCCGATGCCATCAACGCCTATTCCAAGCAAGCAACCGGTGAGAAGTTTTTGATAAAACCTCATCAGTAAAGCTTGTCTTTGAGGCAAAAAATCCCGGCGATGTGCCGGGATTTTTTTTGCTCACTGTGGGGCCTATGGTAAGTGGCCTAACCTGTCAAAATACCACCGGAGAAGTTTCGTCAGAAATGCGGAAACGCCAGTTCATAGACATCTCGGTTATAGGGCCGCCGAAGGTCTGACTTAACAATAGCGACACCTTGGAAAAGCAGTGAAACCTAAAGTAACCGAGAGTAATTGACAGAAACGGATTAGGTTAGCGACGGCAGTTATAAAGATTGCTGAGCCGCTCTTTTCATAAACCATATTGTTGGTCCGCTATCAGGTAGTGTCGCATCGCCAACGACTTCAAATCCGTAGCGCTCGTAAAGTGGGTTGTTTTTAATATTAGTGGATTCCAAATACGCGATCGCACCCTGCTGATCACAGGCGTTGAGCCCTGCTTTTAGAAGTGCAGAGCCAATGCCACGTCCTTGGTGGCCAAGACTAGCCCCAATAGAGTGAAGATAAAAATGTGGTTCAGCAGGATGCTCCGCGAGCGTTACCTTACCTAATGCATCCCCTCTTGAGAGTAAACGTTTGAAACCGCCCTTTCGAAGCTTCCAGCCTAGAAGCAACAGTCGCCAATGCAGATTGGATTTGGTTGAGATGCCCGGGGGCAACCACATCGCCGCGCCACTGCGCTCGCGATTCAGATAAACGCAATGGTGTTGTTTGTATAAGGATTCAGCTTCGAGACGAAACAAATCGCTATAGATTTCCGGCCTCTCGCTGAGCCAATTGAACAATGGGTCATGGCTGAAGGCACTACCCAGAATATCGGTTGCTGTCACCATATCTTCAGCGCGGGCTAGCTGAATATCGTGTTCTGGGGGTATGGTCATGGTTGCGCTGCTCCTGCTTGGGGGTTGCGGTGAATAGTTGCTGTAAATAGTTGCTTTAAAGAGTTGCTGTAAATAGTTGCTTTAAAGAGTTTCTGTAAAAGGCGCTGTGAGAGAAGTCGCGTGAAGTCAGGGGCGCTTTACTTAACTGGCCCGGGGTTAAGCTGTTTAACTAACTGCAACTTGTGTGGGGCGTTTGCCATTAGGGCCGTACAAATTAACCTGCAAGCTCGAGATCGCGTGAACCAGTGGGTTTGGGGCAATGGTTTGTTTACCTGTCCAGTGGATATTGGGGAAGCGGTCGAAAATGCGCTCAAACGCTAGCCGCAGTTGCATTTTTGCTATTCGTGATCCTAGGCATTTATGCACGCCATGACCGAACGCTATATGCTTTTCGACGTTGTCTCGGTGCATATTAAAGGTATCAGGATTGGGGAAGACATTTGGGTCACGATTGGCCGCCCCGTACCATAGAACCAATTTTTCATCCTTGGCAATCTTTTGGCCATTTAATTGCGTGTCTTCTAGCGCTGTGCGCCGCATATGTATGACAGGAGATACCATTCTTAGTGCTTCTTCTGACATTTTAGGGATGAGTGAAGGGTCATCTAAGACCATGGCGCGCTGATCCGGGAATTCAGTCATCAATCGAATGGTGCCTGATAGGGAATTCCTTGAGGTGTCATTACCCGCAAAGATAATTAGAAGCCATGAACCGTCTAGAAAGTCCTGTGGTAGTAGCTCGCCGCCCAGTTTCGACTGGGCGATGACAGTTAATAGATCCTTGCGAGGGTTAGCTCGTCGATCGGCCATGACACGTTCACCATAGGCAAACATGTCGTTTACGACAGGATTAAAACGAAAGGGGAATAACGGTTCAGCGAAAAACGTTTGCCAGGGATTGGACAAAAATTGCGCCGCCAACTCCAGGTGGTGCATCCAAACTTTGACCTTGGGTCTGTCTATTTCGTCAATGCCTAGCATTTCACAAAGTGTGAACAAGGGAAGTTCTTCTGACAGTAATTTCACAAAATCGACAACAGGGCCCTTTCTTTCCATTTCGTCAAGGAGTTCATCGATTTTTAGGCCCACCTTGTCCCTGATCGTCGCCACATACGCGGGGAAAAAGAAATCGCTTTGCTGCATGCGCATCTCTCGGTGCAGTGGTTCGTCTAAATTGATCAATGAGTTGAAGGCCGCGGGCATAAGCTTTTTCGGGCGCCAATGTTTTCTATCGGGCACGGCCAGGTTGATGCTGCCACGCTGCGACGAAAAAACACTGTGGGCAAGTTCGACTTCTTTGATGTCATCATATCGGGTGACAGACCAAAAGCCGGAGATGTCCTTGTCCCCTGTTGACCACATCACGGGCGCTTGCTCACGCATTTTCTTGTACAGGTCAAAGGGGTGACCGGTTGTCCACGCAGCAGGGTCCGCAAACTTGAACCCCTCGAAAGTTGGGTAGGTGGCCTGGTGAACCGGGGTCTGCTGTCCCGAGTCGATCAATATTTCGTCGCTGATGAGTTTCAAAGCTGGTCTCCTGCCTTCCATGTTGGTACTGCTGCTGGTGCTGATTTTTGCTGTTGCTGAGCGTTGCGCCGAAGGATACAGGAAAGTTGAAACGGTAGGGATTCAAAGGGCAGTTTACCGCGATAAGTAAATTGCCCCCCTGATCAAGCCGCGGCTGCTGCTTGTTTGGGTCGACGACTGCAAGTCAGCACTAGGCTAGCTGAATTTTGGTTCACGTTTCTCAAGGTTGGCCATCACAGCTTCAACCTGGTTGGTTGAACCTATAATAGCATCCTGCTCGACCGACTCAGCCAGTAGCGTCTGTGCGGCGCCCTCAAATGGCGCATTATTCAGCAGTCTCTTGGCAGCCCGGATCGCCGCCGGATTTCTGTCTGCAATTTCTGCAGCGACTTTCAGTGCCTCTTCAACGGGGTTTTCACACACCCGGGTGACAAGCCCGAGTTCCTTTGCTTCTTCTGCCAGAATCACGCGATTGGTATAGGTGAGTTCACGGGCAACATCATCACCCAGGAGTTTTTGTAAAAAGGGGGTCGCGCCCATATCAGGTACCAGACCCCATCGCATTTCCATAATACACAGCTTGGTGCCGGGCGCTGCGTACCGCATGTCCGCACCCACACTAATCTGGCACCCACCGCCCAGGGCAACACCATGAAGTGCCGCAATCACCGGCACCTGTAGTTCCCGCCAGACCCAACTGACGTACTGGGCGCGGTTGGCAATACCATGGGTGCGTTTTTCAAGACGGCCCTGTGCATCACCAGAGACCTCTGCCGCGGTATTCGAATTACCCTTTGCCATATTCGCAAAGTTGCCCATATCAAGACCCGCACAAAAAGCGCGGCCTTCACCTGAAAGCACAACCGCACGCACATTCGTATCGGCTTTAAGTTGCTCACCTGCTGCGATGATGGCTTCAAACATGGCATTGTCCAGAGCATTCATTTTGTCAGCGCGATTGAGTCGTACATGGGCCACATGATTCTCTATATCAATGAGAACCCGTGGTGCTTCAGAGGTTTGTTCTTTACTGAGGGTGCTGGTCATGAAGGTAGTTTCCTATTAATCGTTGGTTGTATTAAACAAGGTAACCAATATTTTGGCCAGCGCGGTGCGCTGATGCCGAGCCTGACCTAACCATAAAAAGTGTCTCTTGCGTGCCTCGCCGGATTGTTTTCAAATCGGAAGAACGCATGGCATAACGCCCTAGGTGCATCGTCGATTCTCGCCCTGTTATCTCCAGGGGTAATCCCAAGATGTGTTCATAGCGTCGCCTCTGACTTACGAAACATTCGTGCCTGTATGCTTGCGGCGATCCAACTCAATTCTGTAGGAACGTTGCATAGATCTGTCCAGGGGGAAATTCCACATGATTGCCGCGACCGCAAATAGCACTAGAGTGGGTGTCGCCGCGACGACAAACCTCACGCCATCCACAGTGGCTTGCGTGTTTTCGCCCCTTGGGTCAAAACCTACCCAATCAAGGACCGGTAGTATCGTGCCGACCGCCAACGCTGCGCCCAATTTTGCGGTGAGCGTTAACATAGAAAAATATAATGCGCTGCGTTCTCTGCCGGTGTTCACGGTATCTTCATCAATAACGTCCGACATCATGGAACGCATCAGGAGGTCTCGCGCGCCGAAATTCAGGCCGATAAACAGGTAGGCGCCGAACGCTAGCCAGAATCCACCTGCAGGCAGAAAAAACAGTGCACAGGTGCCGACGCTGGAAATGAGCGTACCCAGGCAAAGTGTACGATGCTTACCAAGTCGATAGCTAAGTTTTACAAATAGGGGGGCTGATAGTAAACCTGTCGCAAACAATGCCACCAGATAAAAGCTGGCGTACTCAGGCATTTGTAAAACGACAGCGATAAAGAAGAAATGTACGGTGCCATTGATACCACTCTGAAACCCCATCAGTAGGTCTGCTAGCAGTAATCGCCTTAAATGACGGTTTTTAACGATGGAATTTAGCGCCAGGCGCCAGGCGATAGGTTTATTTTTCTCTAGTCGCTGGCGTTCGTCGACAGACGATACCGCTAACATTGCCAGCAAAGGCAAACTGAATAGAACCAGCGCGCCGGTTAAACCGGTTCGTTGACGCATTGTCGCGTCAGGCGTCGTGAAATCCAGGATTGTGGGGAGTATCGCAACCACCAGGGTGCCCAGTAACCCGAAGATCTGTAGCATGCCCATGATGCGCGAACGTTCGTCATAATCTTCTGACAACTCGCTTGCCCACGCGGTATGGGAAATCGTGAAGGCGGTCCATCCGGCGTAGAGCAACAGCATGGATAGAAACAAGGTCACCGGGGAAGCAGATTCACCGGGAAAGAAAGCGAAATAGACACCGGCTCCCAGAAACGGCACGGCGGCAATCATCGCCGGTCGACGGCGTCCCCAGCGAGTCTTTAACTTGTCGCCCAGCCAACCGAACAAGGGGTCGGTGATCACGTCGAAAACGCGAGTCAACATGAACACCATGCCGATGACCGTTAGGCTGATGCCAAGCTCGGCATATAGCGGTGGTAGAAATATGGCAATCGGTAAACCAAGGGCAGCTATCGTGAATGCCGGCGACGCAAAGGCGCCCAACGGTAAAGCGCGTATTGGCTCATTTTTCATGTACAGGTCCTGATACGAATCACCATGAGGACAAAAAAAAATGTCACAGACATGGCGTGAAAGCCATGCTGGATCTATTTTTGTGCGTCTGTATGCGGTTAGGCAAGATGATTGTTGCGCAAAGGCTCTGTGCGAGCGGCCCGTTCAGAAGTTTGCGGCCTTTGCCGTAGCTCAGCAGCGCGAGTTGTGGATGGGTGAGTACGATTATGCCACCGATGACCTCAATGATAGAACCAGACCTCTTCACTCTGGTCACGACCAGTTCAGGCATTAATACCCTGGATGATCCACAACGGGTCTGCCTTCTCGGGTGATCGGTCAATAAACTCGATCTTGGACAGACCGCCTTGGCGCATGTATTCCTTCACTAGTTGCACCCTGTCCTGCGGGGCCAGCGTCTGGAACGCATAGACCGCTTTAGTTGGGAAAAGGCGGTGCGACATGGCGACGATACATTTACCGCCAGGCTTCAGAACCCGCTGAATTTCTGCAAAGACTTCAAAAGGCCGAGTCAGGTACTGAATGGAAACAACGATCATGACTGCGTTGAAACTGGCGTCAGGAAAAGGCAGGGTCGGCGTTTTATTAAGGTTATGGACCAGGGTCTGGTCCAGACGGGCGTTGGCATTCAGCTCATCAAGGTTCATGCCTAGTCCGGTCACTTTCCGGTAAGTAACCGCTTCAGGTAAATGGCTGATCCATGATGACATGAGGTCCAGCAGTTCATCCTCCGAAGTCAGTATTTCCTCATAAAACCTGGTGATTTCACTGATGGTTGCGTCATCAATATGCTTCACCATCCGTGGCGTAGCGTAGAAGGCTTCATCCGCAGAGTCGTCCTGCCGATTGAACATGTGGTCTGGTAATGGGTCAGTCAATGTCTGTTGTCTACTGGTTCGTTTTAAGAACTCCTAATGTAGCATCATGATGAGCCAGATTGATCCACAATTGAGAAGAATTCCGCAAAGTACCATTTCAATAAAGGAAGACAGCGGTTAGAATTTCCGGCTTCACATGACTGGCGATAATTAAGGTGGGCATAACCACCGGGAAGTGTGATTTAAGATTGAAGCCGTTCGCCTGGGCGCCCACCACCAAACACGGGAGTCAGCCCTTTGACCAGTAATTTAGAGATCCTGCAACAACAAGACCCGGACGTATACGCGGCGCTTAAAGGCGAAGAACAGCGACAGAAGTCTGGTATCGAACTCATCCCTTCAGAAAACTATACCTTCCCTGAAGTGCTGTCCACGCTTGGCAGTGTGTTCACCAACAAATATTCAGAAGGTTATCCAGGACGCCGTTATTACGGTGGCCAGGAATACACTGACCAGATTGAAACGTTGGCCAGGGACAGGGCAAAGGCGGTGTTTAAGTGTGAGCACGCCAATGTGCAGCCACTGTCAGGTTCTGCAATGAACCAGGCTGTTTATCTTGGCCTGCTTGAACCGGGAGATACCATCATGGCGATGGATTTATCCCATGGGGGTCACTTGACCCATGGCGCGCCCGTTTCGCACATGGGTAAGCTGTTCAATTTTGTCCGTTATGTCACCAACCCGGTCGATGGTTCGATTGATTACGACCAGGTACGAAAAGACGCGCTTGAGCACAAGCCCAAGATGGTGCTTTGCGGTTATACCTCTTATCCCCGTGATATCGACTACGCGAAGTTCAAGGCAATTGCTGATGAGGTTGGGGCGCTAACAATGACTGATGCGTCTCACTTTGGCGGGCTGGTTGCGGGTGAGGCGATGCGCAACCCCTTCGACTTCGGCTTCGACATCGTGACGACAACGACACATAAGTCTATGCGTGGTCCACGAGGTGGGATGGTGCTTTGTAAAAAAGAATTTGCGAGCAAAATCGACAAGTCAGTCTTCCCAGGGCTTCAGGGAGGCCCGCATATGAATGCCGTTGCTGGCATTGCGGTGACGCTGAAGCGTGCCCAGACGCAGGAGTTCAAGGATTACGCGGAGCAGGTGCTTGTTAATAGCAAAACGCTCGCGAATGAAATGATGCAGCGGCAGGCAAGCCTGGTGACTGGCGGCACAGACAACCATATGATGGTCATTAATACGATGGAGAGTTACGGTCTTGATGGCCGGGTTGCTGAAGAAACGCTCGATAAGGTGAATATCACGACCAATAAGCAGATCATTCCCGACGATCCGCTGCCGCCATTGCGACCCAGTGGAATCAGGATCGGCACTCCAGCAGCCACGGCCAGGGGTATGGGAGAGGCGGACATGAAGCAACTGGGAGAGTGGATTGATCGTTGTCTGCGGTCCCATGAAGACGAGGCGGTGCTGGGAGAAATCCAGCGCGCAGTGGAAACCTTCTGCGAGAAGTTCCCGGTTCCGGGACTCTAGCGAGTTAGAAAATGCCTGAATGCCTGATATTCGACCTGTTTGGAACACTGGTCGAGTATGAGGCCGGGCGAACCTTGCAGGACTTTTCTCGTAGCTATAAAAAGGCTACCGAACTCGGCTGCGCCATCGGTTATGCAGACTATGTTCAGGTATGGGATAGTGCTTTCCTGAAAATGGAACATGCAACAGCGGCAGATAACAGCGAGTTTCACTTGAGGGACGTCTGTGATCTTGTTGTTGTCGAATTAATGCTCGATGCCACCGGGAAAGCAAAAGAGCAGTTAACCAGACAATACATGGAAGACGGGTCAGCGCTTGTTTCACCTGTCCCTGGTGCGACAGGTCTGCTGAAGCGTTTGTCGAAGCATTATCGTTTGGCGCTGATTTCAAACACCCATTATCCACCAATGGTCCATGCTGTATTGAAGGCTATGTCGTTAACCGGATTGTTTGAGGTGGTTACGCTATCTGCCGAGGTGGGCTGGGCGAAACCACACCCCTTGATATTTGAACTCACGCTAGAGAAGCTGGGGCTGTCCGTCAACCAGGCGATTTATGTGGGTGATAGTTACGAGCGTGACTACAAAGGAGCCAGAGGTGTCGGGATGGACTGCCAACTGATTGGCAGACATGCCCGTGTGCCGCGGGATCATCAGCTCCGTAATATTTTGGACTTGGCGATAAATTTTGAGACAGCACGGAAATAGCAAAGGCATAGCAAAGGCATAGCAAAGGCATAGCAGGTCATTAATATTAGTCTTACGCAAGGTGGAGACAAGGATGAAGGTGAACAATGATTGACTCGATTCAGGTATTGCAGGAACAGTTCGGCGAGAGGGCGACCCAGAACAAAGATGTCCTGGATCGCCATGGGCGCGATGAATCATTTCATGCATCAGCGCCGCCTGACCTTGTCGTGTTTCCGGGCACTAACGACGACGTCGCGAGCATCGTAAAACAATGCTCAGATTCAGATACGCCCGTCATTCCATTTGGTGTAGGGACATCCCTTGAGGGACACGTTGCGGCGCTTCATGGCGGGGTGTGCGTCGATCTTTCAATGATGAATGAGGTGCTTGAAATCAATCCAGGTGATCTTGATGTCAGGGTTCAGGCTGGCGTGACAAGAAAACAATTGAATGCGGAACTTGCTCGGCATGGTTTGTTCTTTCCGGTTGATCCTGGAGCAGATGCAACACTAGGGGGCATGGCTGCAACCGGAGCGTCGGGCACGAATGCGGTCAGATACGGCACCATGCGGGAAAACATTCTTGGGCTGACTGTCGTGATGCCGAACGGTGAGATAGTTCAGACCGGTGGCAGGGCGCGAAAATCAGCCTCGGGCTACGATCTGACGCGTCTGTTTTGTGGCTCCGAAGGCACGCTGGGGGTGATTACAGAGGTCCAACTTAAAGTCTACGGGTTACCTGAAGCGCACTCAGCCGGCGTATGCGCTTTTAAAACGTTGGAAGGCGCGGTGGATTCAGTCATCAGTATTATTCAGATGGGCATCCCGGTTGCGCGGGTTGAGTTTCTTGACGAGGTGCAGGTTAAAGCGGTGAACGCTTATTCAAAATTATCCTACGCAGAGCTGCCCACCCTGTTCTTTGAGTTTCACGGTACCGAAGCCTCTGTCATTGAGCAAAGTGAAAGCGTCGCAGACATAACTGCTGAGCACGGTGGCGGTGAGTTTCTGTGGTCAACCAAGCAGGAAGAGCAGAACCAACTGTGGCAAGCCAGGCATGATGCTTATTATGCCGGGATGGCGCTCCGCCCTGGTTGTAGTGGGTGGCCGACTGATGTCTGTGTACCCATCACCAGACTGACTGAATGTATACAACTCACCAGAATCGATGTTGAGGAGACCGGCGTTATTGCGCCCATCGTTGGGCACGTGGGAGACGGCAACTTCCACCTACTGCTTTTGGTGGATACCGATAACCCGGATGAGATGGCCACGGCCAAGGGCATCAATGACAGGCTGGTAAAGCGGGCCATCGAGATGGGCGGAACCTCTACCGGCGAGCATGGCATAGGCTCTGGCAAGTTGCCCTATATGGCGCTTGAACATGGTGCGAGCCTGAATCTTATGCGGCAGGTGAAGTTAGCTTTTGACCCGAAGAACATTATGAATCCAGGAAAAGTAATCGATATTGGTTGATTGTTAGTTGCGGGGCAGTTCCGGGGCAGTTCCAGCGGACGGTCAGCAGGTGCCTTGAGATACCTTGAGATATCTTGAGATAGTTTAAGCGATGCTTCAGGATAACGGTTTTTATTAACCAGGAAGGCTGTAATGCGAATAGGAACGATGATTGGCGCTGATGGCGCAAACAATACATTGGATGACATCGTTAATGTCGCCAAGCGAGTCGAGGCGGCCGGTCTGGATAATGTCTGGCTAGCAAATATCTTTGGCTTTGACGCGATATCTACCCTGGCAGTCATCGGTCGAGAGACGGATCGAATTGGGCTTGGCACGGCCGTCACGCCAACTTATCCTCGGCATCCGACCGCTATTGCGCAGCAGGCCCTGACCACGGCAGCAGCATCTAAAAACCGGTTTACGCTGGGCATTGGGCTGTCACACCAGGTGGTGATTGAAAACATGTTGGGTATGTCTTACGACAAACCAGCAAAGCACATGCGCGAGTATCTCGAAGTGCTGATGCCGCTAACACGTGGCGAAACGGTGAATTATGATGGTGACCAGTACAGTGTGCATGGGCTGGCGCTCGATGTTCCTGGTGCCGATCGAATGCCGGTGGTTGTGGCGGCGCTTGGACCGGTGATGTTAAAAATAGCGGGTGAATTGGCTGATGGCACGAATACCTGGATGGTCGGGCCCAACACCATGGCTAAGCACATCGTGCCTGGTTTAGGACGAAGCGATGCAACGGTAGTGGGTGGCGTCCCCATTGTCCTGACGACCAATATAGACCAGGCGCGTGAAGCCATTGGGAAAAACCTTGTGATGTACGGGCAGCTACCCAGCTATCGGGCAATGTTGGATCGTGAGGGTGTAGAAGGCCCGCAGGATATCGCTATCATAGGGGATGAAAACACCCTGCGCGGTGAAATAAAGCGTTTCGAGGATGCTGGCGTCACCGATTTCAATGCTGCCATCATGGATGTTGAAGAGGGTGCCTATGACCGGACCCTCGAGTTCTTAAGCAGCATGAAGTAGTTCCTTTGGCGTCTTGTCAGAGTTCTTCTATCCATGCCGAGGCAACCCTGGCCGCCTCGGCATAAACATGCTCTGCGGATTTTCGTGTTCGTTTTAGAATCTTGTAGCTGTGATCTGCTGTTTCTAGCCAATGCAATCTCGCGTTGGCTAGTGGGCCCGTCACTGACTGCAGCAGCGCTGCTTCCGCCAGCGTGTCTCGATCACCCGACAGAAATAACATGGGCTCATTAATCGCGCTCAGGTGTGCAGCTCTTTTTGTCGCTGGTTTTTTGCTGGGGTGAAGTGGAAAAGAGAACAGGATAATACCGGCCGCGGTGCTGGGGTGTTCGACAGCATAGTGGGTAGACATCCTCCCGCCAAATGAATGCCCGCCAACAAACAGTTTCACCGTTGGACAGAGTCGAGTCGCCGTTGCAACAGCGCGGGCGATAGTTGCTATACACACATCAGCGTTGTCTACCCGCCGCCTGCCTTCCTGCATAAAAGGGAAATTAAACCGCAGTGTGCTAATACCCATATTGTTCAGTGCCAGTGACAGCGCGCTCATATGGTCGTGCTCAAAACCCGCGCCGGCGCCATGCGCCAATACGAGCAGGGCGCTGGCATGACCCGCCGGTGAATAGATTGCCGGTAGCGTGGTGTCATCCAGTTTTAGGGTTTGCAAGTTGAGGGTCTCTTAGCGGAATTTATTTAGGGCGACATCATAAAACTAAAAGCCGCTGGATTGTTCGCCTGTATTACTCGCTCGGTCTAAGACAAACAGGGCGAAAGAGGCCTTAAACACTGTTTTTACTGGCCGATGGCTTAAACCCACCGGATGATCACCAAGTTATGCGTTTGAACCGAGCGAAAGGTCATGGGGTAGTCGTTGGGGTTTGGGTATTGGGCATTGAGCATTGAGCGGTGTACGTTAGAGGGTTAATCCCTGGTAAAAGGACATCTTCGTTTAGCACTAACCTCAGGGGATGGGTATAAACTGAGACTTGTAAGCACGAAACTGCAAATGGCCGTGCAAGAAGGCGCTGTTATGACCGGCGGCGCTATCTGCCCGCGACCTGTTCAGATGCTGGCAAGGATTTTGCCAGCATCCCGTGAAGTGAAATAAAATGTCACCTTGGAGAATACAATGGGCGCGCTTTCAGATATTCGAATAGTCGATTTCGGGCATTATGTTGCCGGTCCGTTAACGGGGATGTTGCTTGCAGATCAGGGCGCTATCGTGATCAAGGTTGACCCTCCTGGCGGGCCGACCTTCAGTTCGCCCGCAAATGCGAGCTGGAATCGCGGCAAACAAAGCATCAATCTGGATGTTAAGTTAGCGTCCGATCTGGATATCGCAAAACGTTTGATAGCGCAGGCCGATGTCGTCATAGAAAATTTCAGGCCGGGTGTGATGGATCGTCTGGGGCTGGGCGCGGTGGCGATGACGAGCGTAAACCCGACGTTGATTTATTCGAGCATGCCGGGCTTCTCGACCCTGGATTCCCGTTCGAACCTGCAGGGTTGGGAAGGCATTATCATGGCGGCCACGGATGTGTTTCGCCCCATTGCAGACTACCGTGACATGGTTCAGATGTTGCATCGCGATTTATCGGCCAGAGTCGGAGCGCCGGTGTTTACGTCTGAAATGGTTGCTTCGGCTTTCGCCGCGCTGATTTCATCACTTGCCATTACAACGGCAATCTTTGAGCGAAACACCAGCGGTGTAGGCCAGTCTGTCGAAGTTCCTTTATACGACGCAATGCTTCAAGCGGTGGGGGTTTTGGCCATGATACGGCCGCCCTTTAAACCCGTCACCAAACCAATATTTTCAGGTTTTGACCACCAATATCAGTGTCTTGATGGGCGGTGGGTGCACATTGTCGCGACCGTTCCCGGGCATGCCGAGGCATTTCTGAAGGCCGTGAACCGGGTCGATCTGATCGAAAAAGGGCTGGCGAAGCGGGGGCTGGCAACAAAGACCGAACTCAATGCCTTACTTATCCAGACCCTTACAGACGTGTTTAAAACCCGTACGGCATTGGCTTGGGAGGGTTTTTTTGTTGAACTTGATATTCCAGGCGCTCGTTGCCTTTCGTCGCAGGAGTGGCTTGATCACCCGCAAGCGACTGAAAGTGACCTTGTGGTCATGGTTGAAGATCCCTTGTTAGGACCCTGCAGGCAACCTGGTTTGCAGGTAAAGTTGCTCGCAACACCCGGTGGAATAAGCGCACCGGCACCCTTACCGAATCAGCATCGCGACCAAATATTGAGTGAACTGTTAGCGCTAGAACAAGAACAAGAACAAGAACAAGAACAAGAACAAGAACAAGAACAAGAACAAGAACAAGGCGATGCCGTTGATAAGAACCCGGTTGATCATCAAGATAATGTCGGTTTCCCTCTCGCGGGTCTCAAGGTGTTGGACCTGTGCATTATTCTGGCCGGTCCTACCTGCGGTAGAAGCCTGGCAGAGCTCGGCGCCGATGTGATTAAGATCGATGATCCCAGCAGAGGTGGTGTCTTATACCATCATGATATTAATCGTGGAAAACGCAGCATACTGATTGATTTGAAAAAGCCGGACGGTTTAGAAGTGTTTTGGCAGCTTGTTAATGACGCTGATGTCATTGTTCAGAACTATCGTAGTGGTGTAGTGGAACAGTTGGGGATCGACTACGAATCTATCAAGGCACGTAAGCCGGGTATTATTTACGTGTCACTGAATGCTTTTGGCGATCAGGGCCCTTGGGAGTATCAACCTGGCTATGAAGAAGTCGTGCAAGCACTGACGGGTATGCAAACTAGATTTGGTGGCCTCGACAAGCCGATTCTTTGGCCCTATGGGGTTGTGAACGACTACGGGACAGGGTTCGCCGGTGCTTTTGGTGTCGTGCTCGCGTTAATTGTTAAAGCCTCGACAGGCAAGGGACAACACGTTACGTCGGCGCTTGCCCGAACCGCCGGTACGCTTCAATCTGCACATTTAATTGATTACGCGGGGAAAATTTGGGACGAACCCACAGGACCAGACTCGCGAGGTGCCTCTAGTTTTCAGCGGTTGTATCAGTGTGCCGATGGCTGGCTGTTTTTAGGCGCCAGCGAGACATCAGGTATCCCAACAATTGTAGGTCTGAATGAGGGTGAGGCGCTAGCATCATCGATCGAACGATGGTGCCTTGCGCGAAAACTGGAAGACGCAGTGTGGCAACTGACGACAAGGAAAAGTGCCGCTCACAAGCTCACTTGGATCGAAGATTTCTGTTCGGACACGTCGAATCAGGATAGAGGGCTCATGGTTACAAGACCGCACGCGGGGATCGGTGAATTACGTACGACGGGGCCCGGCGCATGGTTTTCCAGATCAAAAATCCATGCTGGAACCGCGGCATCAGTTGCCGGCGGCGATGCCAGCGCGATTCTTGAAGAGGTATCGCGTTTCGGTCTGGGCGAACTTGTTGCGTCTAAGGCTATTGTCTTGCCCTGAGGTATCAAAACAGGTTTGCCAGCCCCCAAACCGGTTAAGGTGTAGCCTGTCAGGTTTTCTGCTGGTACACACGTGTTAATGAGGTAGGGCATTTTTCCTATGGAGGTATTAAGACGATGAACAAGACGCCTAAAATCAACGTTCACGACCCTGGAAAATTGAACTGGATGAAGGGCTTCCCACCCCCTCATGAAAAAGTGGTTCGCTTTGCGGAAAAATCTTTCTACGCCTGGCCGCAGCTGCGCTGGAGCCTTAGTCATATTGACGAACTTATGCCAACGAAGCGGGTCTGGCGTGGGGCCGGTCCTTGTCGCGCGTTGCCCCAAAAGCTGCAGATGTTTGACGACCTGATGATAGTAACGCTGAACGGAACCGAGCTTTGTTGGGATGATGCACTTGAACAAAGTTACACCGATGGTTTGCTCGTGCTTCATGGGGGTGAAGTGGTGTACGAGGAATACTTTGGCGCTTGTGCGCCAGACGTTCGCCACATTATCCAGTCAGCTAATAAGTCTTTTGTTGGCATACTAGCCGAAAGTCTAATCCATGAGGGAAAACTGGACGCAAATGCTTTGGTTCCTGCGATCATTCCAGAATTGATCAACTCAGCATACGGTGATGCGACCGTGCAACAAGTCCTGGATATGCTTATCGGTATGGAGTTTCACGAAGATTACCTTGATCCGGAGTCTGAAATTTGGCGATTTCACCGTGCAACCGGCATGTCCCCGCCCTCGAGTATCAATGAGTTTGAACTGGTCGCCGATGTTCTCCCTAACGTAAAAAAAGCAGGGCGTCATGGCGAGGCATTCGCTTATCGTGAACCTAATATATTTGTTCTTGGCTGGATTGTCCGTCGGTCTGGGATGCAGGACCTGACGACGCAATTATCAGAGCGGGTTTGGCAGCATATTGGCGCTGAGCACGACGGGTACTACATCATGGATCCGGGCGGGGCTGAATCATCCAGTGGATTTACGTTGCGAGATTTTGCCAGATTCGGTGAGCTCGTTAGAACAGGAGGCGTCATAGAGCGTAAGCAGGTGATACCCGCTGCGGTCATTGACAAGGTCCTGCTTGGTGGGGACCAGGGTTTGTTCGCTAAAGCCGGCTATAAGACTTTGCCGGGTTGGTCGTATAAATCGCAGTGGTGGATTCGTCACTTACCCGACAGAAATTGCGCTGTGGCCCGGGGTGCCCATGGTCAGGTCTTATATGTGGATCCTGCAAATGAATTGGTCATAGCCAGGTTCGGCTCCGCGCCAAAAGCGCCATCGACGCTACTCGACGACATTTTTCTTCCGATGTTGGACGTGATTACTACCAGATTGTCGTAACGTTTGTCTTGCTAACAGGCTAACTCGGTTAGCCTGTCCCTATTATAAAAAAAGGCGGTCTCAGGCTAATCTAAATGCCCAAGACCGCCTCGGGGGACCGAATCATCTGCGGTAGTTTGCTTGTCTCCTGGTATTCCTGTTTCCCATTAAGGGGATATGGAGTCAACTCGCCTTAAAGTAAAAGGTTGAGGAGGCAAGAATAATCCAGCGGAAAATGTCACAAACTGCTCTTCTGGCGGCGCAGGGCAATTGTGACCTATTAATGTAGTTGACTCCATCTATTTATGTAGTTAACTCCAGATATAATGTATTCTGATGACTCAACAAAGGTACAAAGAGGATACTGTAATGAACAATTTACTTAAAACCCTGCAGGCTCACCTGGCGTGACGCGAGGCCAAAAGCTAGTTTGAGTAGGCTAAATCAGTATCTTTACCGCATGGACACGGGCTGTAGCCCCGATATCCGTGATGGTTATACGCGAGTCCGGTTGCTTGATGTACCTAACTGTCTATTGGCGGGCGGCGACGATTTTTACCTTAAAGACAAGGGCCAACTTGCGCTATCGTTTGCAGACGATGGCGAAGACAGGGCTAGTATTGGTTCACGGTTCGCTGATCATCATGTTGCGAATTATCCCGTTGCCTAATCTATCGCGTCGATTGAAGGAGTGTCGAAATGAAAATTGGAACCAATTCCCAACTTCGGTTGGCTAAACGCCCTGAGGGTGAAGCCGGGCCAGATGATTTTGAAGTGACGCGTGACCCGATGCCAAGTCCTGGCGATGGCGAGGTACTGATTGAATGTCATCTTCTATCGGTTGATCCCAGTTCCCGAACTCATTGGAATGCGGGGCAATCATACCGCTCTATGGTGCAGGTCGGGCAAGTCATTGACGTCGGTGTTGCCGGTAGGGTGCTTGAGTCTAATCACGCTGATTTTGCAACAGGAGACTACGTCGTTGGACCCGGGGGTATACACGAATTCGGGGTTATGCATGGCGATCAGCTCACATTATGTGACACGCGTATTGCGCCTTTATCGAGTTGGTTAGGGGGGCTGTACATGACGGGTCTGACGGCTTACTTTGGGCTACTTGAAATCGGCCAACCGAAGCCGGGGGAAACGGTATTGATCACGGCTGCCAGTGGTGCCGTTGGCATGGTCGCTGGGCAGATTGCTCGCATCAAGGGTGCTCGTGCCGTCGGTGTTGCCGGTACCGATGAAAAATGTCGGTTTCTGGTGAATGAGTTGGGTTTTGATGCGGCAGTAAATTACAAGGCGGATACGTTGTATGGTGATTTGCGAGAGGCGACGCCTGACCGTGTTGATGTCATATTTGATAACGTAGGCGGTCCATTACTTGACACCCTGTTCCGAAGGTTAGGGATAGGCGCACGTATTGTCGTGAGTGGTGCGACCTCGCAATACAACAACGAAACGATCTACGGGCCAACGAACTATCTGGCTTTAGCGACGATGCGCGCGCGGATGGAGGGATTCATTATCTTTGATTACGAAAATAGGTATCAGGCAGCGAGAGCAGAGATGATCGAATGGCTAAAACGCGGGGATTTAAAGCTGGTTGAAAACATGGTCGACGGTGAAGTTGGTGACTATCCGAATGTATTACATCGCCTTTATGAAGGCGCCAATGTCGGGAAAATGTTGCTGCGGCTGCCTGCGGCTAACTAATTCATGGTGCCTGAGGTTCTTTGGCGGAAAAAAACATAGGCCAGGGCAAAAACTCATTTTGTAAATGATCCGTCTATAGGCCGGTTACGTACGTAATCTACAACACATGTAAAGTCGGGCCTTGTTAATGGCAAAAATTGCGGTGATAGGGTCCGGTATTTCCGGTTTGACCTCAGCTTACCTGTTGTCCCAAGACCATCAGGTGACGGTATACGAAGCTAACGACTACCTTGGCGGGCACACCCACACACACGCGATCGAGCTAGAAGGAAGACAGTTGGCCGTAGACACCGGTTTCATTGTCTATAACGACCGAACCTACCCAAATTTTATTCGCCTGCTTGATCAACTGGGCTGTACCGGGCTCCCGACAGAGATGAGTTTTTCGGTTAAAAGGCCGGGGCTCGAATACAACGGTCACAATATCAATACACTGTTTGCGCAACGCAGCAATCTAGTTAACGTCAGGTTTCTTGGAATGCTACGGGATATCCTGCGGTTCAACAGAAACGCCCCTGGAATCGGTAATGAGGACGAACGTAGTCTTGGTCAGTATCTGTCCGACGAGCATTATAGCGCTGCTTTTCAACAGGATTATCTGGTTCCTATGGCCGCGGCAATCTGGTCTACGGGAGATACTGACGTCAGACAGTTCCCTGTTCGTTCACTGGCCCATTTCTTCGTCAATCACGGCTTGGTTAGCCTGAAAAACAGGCCTCAGTGGCGTGTGGTAAGCGGCGGTTCCAACAGCTACGTCAAAGCGATGCAGTCCAGAATTGGCGAAGTAAAGCTAGGTTCTCCTGTCACTCGAATTGAGCGAACAGCCGAACATGTGTTGGTGGAGGCGCAAGGTAAACAGCGGCAGTTCGACGAGGTCGTCATTGCAGTGCACAGTGACCAAGCGCTGCAACTCCTTGGCGATCCGTCGCGTTTGGAGTTGGAAGTTTTGTCGCCGATGCGTTACTCCGCCAATACAGCAACCCTGCATACCGATAATAGTCTGCTACCGAAACGAAAGCTCGCCTGGGCCAGTTGGAATTACCACGCGGCAAAGCAAAAAGAAAAACCAACGTTAACGTACAATATGAATATTCTTTCGCATATCGAAAGTAACAGCGATGTGTTGGTGACACTGAACGACGTGGGAGACATTGATCCAGAAAAGATTTTGAAAATTCTTCACTACCAACATCCCATTTTTAATCACGAGATGATGTTGTCCCAAAATCGGCATGCTGAAATTTCCGGTGTAAATCGCACCCATTATTGCGGGGCCTATTGGCGCTACGGGTTTCACGAAGACGGCGTGGTTAGTGCGCTTAATGTGTGCAAAGGCTTTGGGGTGGCGCTCTAATATGGAAAATGCGGTCTATAGGGGTGAGTTACTTCACCATCGAATCCTTCCGGTCCAGCACTCTTTTAACTACGCTCATGCGTGTTTGTTCACCGATATTGAAAACATTCCTGCTATCGCTGATCTAAGCCCTTTGGTAAGTGTCGAGAAGCCGAACCTGCTCAGCTTCTACCGTCAGGATTTTTTGCCCTCGGATCGGACACTTCATCAGGAGGTGTGCGGTCGTATTCATCAACAAACCGGTAGGGCGTTTTCCGGTAAAGTCTACCTACTGGCGAACTGGCGAACCTGCGGTGTGACAATGAACCCGTTAGCCTTGTTCTATTGTTATGAAGAGGATGCATTGCGTTATGTGGTTGCTGAAGTGCACAACACGCCCTGGAACGAGCGTCACGTCTATGTACTGGTTGTGGCGGATGCACCGTTGACCTCGGAGAAGAATTTCCACGTGTCGCCCTTTATGCCGATGAATTTGCGCTACGGTTGGGGCTTGGATACCCCAGGCCACAAACTCAATGTCAGTATCAATGCAGATCAGCAGGGTAAAAAATTATTTTCCGTGGTAATGAGGCTCAACGCCCAACCAATGACTAAAAGTGCTCTGCATAAGCTGATAGGGCGCTTCCCAATAATGGCCGTGAGAACACTCATGTTGATCTACTATCAGGCGTTTAGATTGTGGCTAAAACGCGTGCCAATTCACTTTCACCCCAGAAGAATGTAAGGAAAAGTATGAGTGCCTTGGAGATAAAGCGAAGCAATGGTTTGCTCGGTGTCGGGATTTCCCTGTCTAAAATACCCGTTTTGAATTTACTGAAAAAAATTAGTGATGGACAGTTAGTCGTTTCCGATGGCAACGATGTGCGCAAGTTCGGTCGTGATGGGATAGCGGTATCGCTCAAGGTCAATGATAAGCGTGCTTATTCTAAAATTTTGCTCGGTGGACCGATTGGCGCTGCTGAAGCTTACATGATGGGTTACTGGTCTACTGATGACCTGACGGGACTAATCCGAATTTTCCTGCGTAATCGTAAAGTGCTTGAGGCTTTTAATACCAAGCTGTCGATTATAAAACGTCCCGTATATCGGTTTTTTCATAGAATGCGCCGTGATACGTTGTCGCAGAGTAAAGAAAACATCTCAGCGCACTACGACCTTGGCAATGAGTTTTTCAAATTATTCCTTGACCCTAGCCTGACATATTCATCCGGCTACTTCCGAGACTTCAGTGACACGATGGAAGAGGCCTCCCGTGATAAAGTTGATCGGATTTGTCGAAAGCTCGAACTGAAACCCGGGGATGAGCTGCTTGAAATTGGAACGGGGTGGGGGTCCTTTGCCATCCACGCGGCATCAAATTATGGATGCCATATCACCACAACAACGATATCTGATGAGCAGTATAATCATGTGGTCAAGGTTGTCAGAGAGCGGTCGCTCGAAGATAAAATCACCGTACTCAAAAAAGACTATAGATTGCTCACTGGGCAATTTAGCAAAATCGTATCTATCGAAATGATTGAAGCCGTTGGGCTTGAGTATCTGCCGACCTTTTTCAAAGTTTGCAATCGTTTATTGAAACCGGGTGGGTCTATGCTGATCCAGTCTATTACGATCCCAGAGGATCGGTTCGAAAGCGCAAAGAATTCGGTAGACTTTATACAGCGATACATTTTTCCTGGCGGGGCCTTACCCTCGGTTGAGTTACTGGTTTGTGAAAGTGAACAGGCGAACCTGAAGTCCTTTGGCGTGGAAGACATCACGGCTCACTATGCCGAAACCATGCTGCGATGGCGAAATAAGTTTAAAGAAAATATCGCAGAGATAAAAAAACTGGGGTGCGGAGACACGTTTCTCAGGATGTGGGACTACTACCTTTGTTATTGCGAGGGTGGCTTCGCAGAAAAAGCAATTGGTTGTGTTCATATGCAGTTTCATAAGCCTGAAGCGGGAGTCGACCTTACATGAGTTGGGCGATAGATTTAGCAGAGCGAGGCTACGTACCTGATGTCATCGTTCGTCTGTTCATGCGGCGCCTGCTGAGGAAGAGGCTGTCACAAGATAAAATTCGCAGCACACCAGCCGGTAAGGCTGAGTTGATGGACGAAATGTGTAAGGGCCCGATAGCGATTAATACGGGTGATGCGAATCAGCAGCACTACGAGGTTCCAACCGGTTTTTTCCAGTTGATGCTGGGATCTCGAATGAAGTACAGCTGTGCTTTTTTTGAAGATGAAAGCGACCCTTTGGATAAAGCAGAAGACACCATGTTGGCACTTTGTTGTTCCAGGGCCGAGTTGAATGACGGCCAAAACATTCTTGAGTTGGGCTGCGGTTGGGGGTCGTTGTCGCTTTACTTAGCAGAGCATTACCCGTCGAGTCAGATAACGGCTGTCAGCAACTCTGCAACGCAACGCACTTATATTGAGACGCAGGCAGTAAGTCGAAACCTGCACAACCTTTCTGTGATAACGGCAGACATGAATGATTTCAGCACAGCGGAACAGTTTGACAGAGTGATGTCGATAGAGATGTTTGAACATATGCGTAATCACCAAATGCTGTTCCACAGAATATCTGGCTGGTTAAAACAAGACGGCAAATTGTTTTTTCATATTTTCTGCCATCGAGACATGCCTTATTTTTTTGAGACGGATTCTGAAGACGACTGGATGGCAAAACATTTCTTCACGGGTGGCATGATGCCTTCCTTCGATTTACCAGCACGTTTCGATGACCATTTAAATCAGGAGAAATCCTGGGAAGTAAACGGGTCTCACTACGCCAGCACTTGTGAGGGTTGGTTGCAAAACCTTGATGGCAGGAAATCTGAAGCGTTTGACATGATCGCCCGTTCAGACAACCCCGCGTCTAAGGTCATACAATTTAATCGGTGGCGGATGTTTGTCATGGCCTGTCAGGAGCTCTTCGGTTACAGGCAAGGCAAAGAGTGGCACGTTGCACACTACCTGTTCACGAGGAATGGCAACTCGTAGTCAGGTGGCTGCCGTTGTCACTTAACTAACAATAAGGAGCAGGGGCGGGAAACGGGGCAGTTAACTCGTGCCTTTAAGGCGCGGGGGCCCTGCGCTCGGTCCGCAAGAAAAGGAAAAAACAAGCGGTAGCTGCTGCGGACAGCAGATGCCATAACCCGTGCGCCTGTAAAAGGGCGTCTGGGTCACACAAAGGGTGGTCCACTTTGCCCGTTTGCCAAATTGCAAATGCGCTCAAATAACTGGCCACGCCTAAAGCAAACCAAGGTAGATAGGTGCGTCGAGTTGGGGCAGGACCGGTGGCAAGTAGACCTGGCAGCCAGAATAGCAAAACCCACCAGAAACGCTCAGGTTCAGCCATCATCTCGAAAGGGGTTATGCCAAAGACCCCTGCTACAATAAAGCCGACAAATCCAGAGAGTACTCGCAGCCACTGAGACCAGAACCGATACAGAACTTCACTGATCACCCAAAAGCCGATCGACAGGCCAAAGAAGTCGAGATTGATCCCTAAACCCCAACCATTCACTGCCCTACCGATGCCATAAACCAGCACCAAAGCCGAGTAAATTCCTAGTACCTGCCGAGGCGGCCAGCGTCCCATTGCTGAAACATTAATCAGCCAGGGGATCAGAATGTACATCACCATGCTTAGGTTATCCATCCAACCACCCCAGGCCGTATGGGTACCATGCATCAGCAGCGAACCGGGGCCTAGCCAAATAGCCGCCCCTGAATAGAGCAATGCAATAGGACTGTGCCCAAACATCATGCCGGTTCGCCCGGCCTCGACATCCTGCCCTAGCCGCCAAAGCATCCAAAGACCGGCGACCATAAAGCCAATATTACTGAGGGCGTTCACCGGTTCATGAAATAATCCGGGTTGAACACGCTCACACCATCTGGACACGTCACCCACTGCTTGCTCTACGGCAGCAGGCGTGCCCCAACCCTGCCAACCGAAGAGCACATAACCGACAAAGAATAAGACGCTGACGGCTAAACCTAATTTGAAGGGTCTATAAGCATTAGAGTGCATCCTGGCGTTTCCTTCTGTTTATGTTGTTGGCCAACTTGATTATCGTTCAGGTTCAGCGCTAATGTCACGCTGAGAAAAGTGATCACCAATTTGACCCGTGAGCGTAATTCTTTTCTGTACTGATGCCTGCTTTGCCAGAGGGTTAAGGTTGGTGGCACTTCCGCTCGTGTATGGGCGTAGTTCAGACCGCTTAAGCAGTATCCGCCAGATCGGTATAGGCGAATTGAACGATAAACGCGCACTGGGTGTCTATTTGCTAATCGCCTTCCCCCAACGAGCTGAGCGGACCGCTTTCATCCAGGTAGCGTCAAGAAAACCATCCGCTATAGGCTTTGCTGACACATCGAGACCAGATGCAGGTTTATCTTACCCTCTGGGAAAACAGGTTTGATGGGGTGGCTTGATAGGCTTTTAGCCGTGCAGTCGATGAACAGGGTATCGGCTTCGACAGGCAGTGTGCCTTTGTTTAACCTGAGTTCGTTCACAGTGATGGCTTCAACTCGCCCCAGTCGTACCACGTCTTTTACACCTCGCAGCGGAGTGAATTCAGTTTGGTTCACGGTGGCTTTGTTATCGCGGCATAGAATTGCATCGACAAAGGCGAGACCCATCGCCGCTGAAACGTCTGCCAGGAAGCCTGCGTTCAATTGGATCACTATCTGCTCACGTTACGATAAGAGAGCAGAATTCTTACCGCAAGCAGTACACCGGCCGCTTCATTAATCACCACGATATGCGGTGGTCTGGGTTGAGTATCTATCTATTGCACATTTGAAGTATTGTCTTGATACTGAAAAGAAGTGAACGGAGTCGTTATGGCACGCGTTTTACCTTTTTCCTCGAAGCTCGGTTTTGGCGTCGGACAACTTGCCGAAGGGGTTACTCTTGGTGCGTTTTCAACGTTTCTACTTTTCTATTTCAATCAAATTTTACAAGTGTCAGGTACGCTGACGGGTATTGCGCTTGGCATTGCTCTGTTTTGTGACGCGATTACAGACCCGATTGCAGGTTCCATTTCAGATCGGCTAGAGACTCGCTGGGGTCGACGTCATCCGATGATGATGGGCGCTGCGCTGCCTCTTGGTCTTTCTGTCATCGCACTGTTCAACCCGCCAGCTGGAATGTCAGAGATGTTCTATTTTTTCTGGTTGGTTATGTTTGCTGTTTCGGCAAGATTATTTTTGACGCTTTATCACATTCCGCATCTTGCCCTGGGTGCAGAGATGGCGCAGGACTACCTTGACCGGACTCGGGTTTATAGTTTTAGCCAGTTTTTTGGCACCGTAGGGTCGGCCGGCTTTGGGTTTCTGATGCTGACATTGTTCTTTCCTACGACGGAAGAATTCTCCCACGGCCTGCTTAATAGTTATGGTTACGGCCCATTCTCCATCGCCGCCGCGATCGGGATTGTTGTATCTATTAGTCTTTGTGTTGCCGGTACCGCAAGGGAGATCCCGCACCTTCCAGCCGCTAACTTCAAAAAAGTCGAACGCCTGAATCCGCGCCGCCTGTTGCGCGAGATCACAACCGCTTTTAAGAACCATTCATACAGGATGCTGGTAGGGGGGCTTTTCTGCGCGGTAATCCTGCTAGGCATAGAGGGGACATTTATGGTGTACATGTATGTTCATTTTTGGGGTATGGCAACTGAACACATGCGCTGGATCGGTCCAATAGTCTTGTGCGCGTTGCCGTTCTCGGTGTTGCTCGCGCCAGTTCTCACGAAACACCTGGATAAACGTAGAACGTTAATAGGCCTGTCGGTGGTGATCATTGTCTGCAACAACATGATGATTTGCCTGCGACTGTTTACGGATTGGCTACCAGAAAATGGTAGCGCAGAGCTGTTGGCGATGCTTTTGGCCTTTATCTTTACCAGTGGGCTAGCTGGCCCAGCGATCATGATTACCCTCAATTCAATGTTTGCAGACATTTCTGACGAACAGGAATTGCTGACCCACGAACGACAGGAGGGGATCATTTTTTCCGCACGGTCGTTTGCCTTTAAGGCCGGTGGTGCGTTCGCGACCATACTGGGCGGAATTGGTCTTGATTTGATCGACTTCCCCCGCGGTGCGGCCCCGGGGGAAGTGTCTCCAGACGTTCTGTTTAATCTGGGCGTTATAGCAGGACCGGCGACATCAATTGTAGGGCTGGCGGTGTTGGCTTTCTATTTTGGTTATCGACTGGATAGAGCTCGTATCGCTGAAATACAACTTGAGCTCGCAGCGCGCAGGACCCGGTAGGTGCCCCGCAAGGTGCCCCGCAACGCCCGTATCAAGAGATGTACTTGAGTTGGGACTAAAGGCTTAGGTTCCTGAATCAATGATGGCGCTGATGCTGACTAAGAAGATGAGATGTCAGGGTAAAATACGCAACTGGATACTAGCGGGGGTGTAAGCTTTGCAGGGGGAACCCTCTGGAAAGCACCGGCCTAGGAAGGTAGTTCTTTGACGAGCATGACGTTGCCATCCACCGAGGCGATAATACATTGATCGTCCTTAGCGATGAACGTGTCATTAGCCCCAGGGTCAAGGCGAGCTTGCCAATTAATGCCGGAATAACGGATGGCACCGCCCTCTGCGGTAATGTCCTTGCTCGCAGGGACAACGCGGCTGATCATGTCGCTGCTAGTATCAGTACCGCCACCTGAATTCTGAAAGTTTTTTAGCGGTCGCCACAGAAACAAGGCGATCAGCCCCGTCAGTACGGCCGTGGTGAAGAACTCGACCTCCCAGCCGGATAACAGCCCAAAGCTGATTAACAGCGCGGTGACCAGACTGGCCATCGCGAAAAAAAGCAGTGGGCCGCTTAAGCCTAAGACGCTCAACTCCAGGATAAAACTTATCCCAGCTAAAATATAAAAGAAGTGATCATGATTAGCATTGATGAGCGCGAAGATGTCCATGGCTTAGATCCCTGCATCCGAGCTCGATAATTTCAGCGCACTGGATACGGCAATCGCTTGAGCTACTGTATTGGCGATGTTGTCGCTCGTTTTACCGTCAGTCAGCACGATGGTGCTTTCTGCGGCAATCTGGCGATGAGCGCCGATAGCGTCTTGTGCAAGGGTTAGTAAGACGGCGGCTTCGCCCGACTTCGTGTTAGCAGCGTCTCCGACGGTCGTCAAAGCGGCGGCCTCGGCATGTGCGACTAACCGGATCGCCTCGGCTTTACCGGTGGCCTCAAGAATTTGTTGTTCCTTGTTAGCTTCTGCGGCTAATACTTGTTCCGATTTTGCTGCTTCGGCATCTAAAACCCGAGCCGCTTTCAGGCCCTCTGCTTCTGTAATGGCTGCTGTTTTAACGCCCTCGGCTGTCAGAATCACGGAACGCTTCTCGCGCTCAGCGGTCATCTGCTTTTCCATGTCTTCCCGGATAGATTGAGGTGGTGATATATCCTTTATTTCGTAACGGGTGACCATCACGCCCCAAGGCTGCGTAGCTTCGGTCATGGCCGCCAGAATGACAGCGTTAATAACATCCCGACTCTGAAAACACTCATCCAATTCCATAGAGCCAATGGCGTTACGCATGGTGGTCATAGCAAGTTGTATGACAGCCACTTTGTAATCGGTAATATTATTGGTGGCGGCGCCGGCATCAGTGACCTTCATGAATAAAATACCATCGATATCGAGCGAGATATTATCCTTGGTGATTGCTGACTGAGAGGAAATGTCTAGTGACTGTTCTTTTAGGTTGCGATCTGCAGCTACGGTCTGGACGAAAGGAATAATGAAATTCAGGCCTGCGCTTAACGTTTGGTCGTATTTACCAAATGTGTAGATTACATAGCCTCGATTCTGCGGTACAAAGTATATGGACTTTTTAACGGTGTAGAGAATGACAAGTGTTATCCATAAATAGGGGCTTGATAGGAGGTTCGCGATTATATCCATCGTATGTTGCTCAGTTGGTGTAGGCTAGAAGTTACATAGTAGCGCACAAATTGATACTCATCTATTTAGAGTATGCCGATGGTTGATTTGCCTGGGTCCGCTGCCGCAGGAAAGGACATTAGGAACTTTAGGCATAATGTGAGGCATAAGTTTTTTGCTCTAAAACGAGCAGCGCGACTGGAAAGTGCTTAGAAGCTACCGCGATTTTAGAAAAACGCGGTAGTTTCCTCTACTTTCACCAAATATCTGCAAACATCAGATTGCTGCAAAAAATGAGACAAACTGCTTAGATTTCGCGGTTCACCCATTTTTCAAGTAAACGGTGGTGCCAGCGGACTTTGATATCCTGATAGTTCCCCAGCGTCAGGCCGCCGGGTGGTTTAGCGGCTTTCAGACCCCGTTGTACCTGAGCAACATTTTCGACGTCTTGATTAAAGATGCTACCAAACTGCTCATCTGGTCCGAGCCAGTTGATCTTTGCCGCTGGCGGTCTTTCGGCACCTTCCGGCAACGCGACCATCATCATGATTTCCATAATACACTTATCGGGATCACGTCCGTACGGGCGATGTCGATAGAAAATCGGGCCCGGCCACGGAGAGATGTTGGGAAATATGTGGTACTGAATGGCAGAGGTAAGTTCAACGTCCGTTGGTTCGCCGCCCACATAGCCTTTTGGCCCGTTCTTGCGAGCGGTATCTGCGAGAAGTTTACGCGTAGTGATGCCGTCGGGCAGGTCATCGACGCTGCCTTCCATTTTTTGCACACCCATTTCACTAACGCTTTCACCCCGGAAGAACATTTCTTCAATAAGCTCCTGCTCGGTAAGTTCATAGGGCAGGTTAGGGTTAGGCATGGGCGGCGCCATGGTCATCCGGCTCCAATTAGCATCGCCGTTGTCGTAAATGTTGTACTCGGTATTTGATCCATCGCCACCGAGTAGACCAATACTCATTTGTGGATGTGTCGCCAACACATGGAATGCCTCCATGAAAGCTTCCTGAGCGAGTTTCCAATTAGAGTCGACAATCTTGGCGCTGTGCGTCGCCTTCCAGCGATTAGCAAATGGCCAGCGTTCAAAGTGTTTAGTAATGTCCCCAAGGAAGTCCATCAAGGGTTCGGCGTCGTCATCGATATTGATAAAAATAAAGCCGTCCCATCGCTCGCATCGGACCTCTGGCAAACTAAATTTATCTTTGTCAACATGCGGAAAGTCGAATTCGATCGATGGCGGGATGGCTTTTAGTGATCCGTTTACGTTCCAGGTGATCCCGTGGAACGGGCAGCGAAATTCAGGTTTGTTGGCGGAAGCAAGTTCGTTGGTACACAGCCGGCGACCGCGGTGCAGGCATGAATTATAAAATGCTTTAATTGTGTCGGGCTCGGTGCGCACAACAATAAAAGACCAATCAACGATATCGTAGACAATATGATCGCCCACTTCGGGAATATCTTGTTCAAAGCATGCCAGTTGCCACACCCGTGACCAAAGGTTTTCGGTTTCTTTGTCGCACCATTCTTGAGAGATGTAATGATTGCGGTCCAGGGGTTCTGAGCCTAGGTAGGTGTAATCTGCGTCGCGCAATTGCCAGGGTACCTCGACAGTTTCATCATCGAGCAGATCCTGAATTTGCTTTCCTCGGGAGCGAGCCTCACCGGGTGCCAACTTGCTGTCCATTTCCTGTTTTGTCGTAGCCATGTTGCTTGCTCCTATTTGGTTGCCACTTGTCTTATTTGTGTCTTACGCCTGCCTTACACCGATTTTTCTTAATTTGACGTCACCTGTCGCTTTAGCCTGGCATGCTAGCCTAAAGCCTTGGCCCCGGTTCGGTAGGGTATCAATGATCGAGTCCAATGCCTGCTCTTCCCAGGGCTCAACGTCAACCAGGTTTCTCTGACCTTCCAGCGTCAAAAATACGCAAGTCTTACACGTACCCTGCCCACCGCAAATAGTGGGCCACGTGTACCCGTTGCGAATTGCAGCGGCCATAATTGTCTCGTCTTCCTTTGCTTCAAAGGAGACGCCTGTCGGTTCAACGTGAATCAACGGCGTCGATTGGAAAACTCGCCAAGGCTGGTCGCACCCTCGGCGGTCTTTCCTCCTATATGTCCAATCATATGATGATCGCCGTACTTCAATGATCCGGAAATCCAAACAGCGTCGCGGGTGAAAACACCGGAGTCACCTGTTTTTGGGTCTTGTACGCTGATGTTACCGTCGTCCATGGACTCGTAAATGAATCCGCTATAAGCGTGCCGTATACGCATATCTCGTTACCTCCAGGTGCTAGCATCGGGTTCCAAAAGTTAAGGAAACCACCTTGTATACCAAGGCCGTTCTTGGCTTTTGATTTTAATTCTTAATCTTAATCTTAATTTTAATCTTGGTTCTTGGTTTTTATTTCTGGTCCCCGATCCTGATTTTTATTAATAGTATTTATTTCCAGTGTTTATTTTTAGTGCTTATTAGGTGGGTTCCCAGACAAGTAGTCGTTCAGGATCTCATGAAATCGTCGCACCCTTGTTTCCTGAGCCGCCAGATAGGGTTCCTGATAGCCGCGCGAACGCCATCCCGATTTCTGACCCGCGTTCAACTGCCAATCTTGGTAGACGACTTGGTCGGACAAGTCTTGAACGCCTTCACCGTTATTATATTCACGAAAATCAAATTCTGCTTCGTCTATGGCGATAGGGTTTAGTGCGGTGCGATTGACAAATTTGGTCTCCCCCGCGATCGGGTAAGCCATGGTCCAGATATCGAAGAAGCACTTTTCTGGATCGTCTGGATGCGGTAACCAGCGAAAAATTGAAAACGCATCGGCGGATGCGCCAAAGGCGATGTTTGGGAAGATTTCTGTAAAGGGGCTTTCCGTCAACTCCTCGTCGGTCAGGTTTTCGTAGTGCAAGTAGCCTTTTTCTTTCCAAAGGCGCTTCTTGGCTTTTTTAAGATCAAGCCAACCTTGCATCACTTTTGATTCATAATCAGGATAAGACTCGGGGTCGATTCCCCAGCGTTGTAACACCTCATCAAAAGGGTGCGGCTCGCCTTCGGGTACTCGGTCCCTTAGCGACGGTCGCCCCATTTGAATAATGCGTGCATGGCCCATGGGGAACATTTCATACCTGGAGGTAAAATGGTCCTGGTCAATAATGGGCGCAACCTGCGGATGAGCGGTTCTGGTGTGGTAGGACTCGGCAAAGTTGTCCGACCAAAACTTCCAATTGCAATCAAGTGCGACGCGGATCCATTGCACTCTTACGGTTTTTTCAAACTGATGGTTTTTGTACACATCGGGTAATGGTGCCAGGTAATCTATCAGTTCGGGCGCGTTATTATCCATGGTGTACCAGATTAGTCCGGCCCAAGTATCAACACGGACATCGATTAGCGTTAATTTACCCACCGGATCACCCTGCGGAAAATCATCTCTATCGGGACAATCTTTGAGCCCGCCGTCCAGGCCCCATGTCCAACCGTGATACGAGCAAATGAATTGATCTACAGAGCCTTTATCCCATGCAAGTCTTTGGGCCCTGTGCCCACACGCGTTGTAATATCCTTTTAGGGAGCCATCTTGCTGCCTGGTAATAATGACGGATTCATGCATGAAGTCGTCAACAATGAAATCGCCAGGCTCAGCTAACTGATTAACCCGTCCACCGATGTGCCAGACCTTGGTCCATAACTGTTCCCACTCCCGGGCCATGAATTCACGACTGTAATATCTATCCTGGGGAATTGGATCCCCGCGCAAATTGTTGGGGTTTTTACCATCGATAGCCATTGGGTGCTTCACATCTGACGTCATCATCGCCCTCGAATGTTTGAAGTTTCCTTAAAAAATAATAATCCTCTCATCGTAAAATGTATAGCTGACTACAATTACTTAAAAAACTTATTGTTAATCAATGACCTGATAGGTTTGTCCGTGACAAAAATGGTGCTCGGGTGAATCAATATGCCGATACAACGACCGTTTGTCTAAATCGATTGCCGGCCGCTACCGGTTCTTTACCCACTAGTGACTGGCTTTCTGAGTGATTTTGGTCGTCGTGGCGTTAAAACAAAAAATCAGAAATTTCAGACTTTGCTCGCAACGTCGAAAAGGCTATAGTCCGCGCCTCTCAAAGATGACCCCGGAGTAGTTCTCTAACCCATGTTGCCTTCAATTTCCGTGCGCATTGCGTCTGAACTCAGTGTCCGTCCCGCGCAAGTTCAATCCGCTATAAATCTACTCGATGAGGGCTCGACGGTGCCGTTTATTGCGCGCTATCGAAAGGAAGCAACGGATAGTCTGGACGATACTCAACTTCGACATTTAGACGAACGTCTGCTTTATTTGCGTGAGCTTGAAGATCGACGTAAGTCAGTGCTTGAAACAATTAAAGGGCAAGGCAAACTGACGCCAAGTTTACAGCAGAGTATTGAGCAGGCAGAAACCAAACAACGGCTTGAAGATTTGTATCTGCCGTTTAAGGTCAAACGCCGAACCAAAGCCCAAATCGCAATTGAAGCCGGTTTAGAACCTTTGGCTGTTTCGCTTTTCGCTGATCCAAATAAACAGCCGGAAGCAGAAGCAAAAGCTTTTCTTAGAGAAGCGTTCAGTACCGCAGCGGGTGACAACCCCGGCGTTGCAGATATTAAAGCAGCGCTGGAAGGCGCGACCTTTATTCTCATGGAGCGTTTCGCGGAAGACGCAGATCTGATCGCTCAATTAAGGGCGCAGCAATGGGCGGGTGCGTTAATCGTATCCAAAGTCGTCGAGGCTAATGCTGAAAAAGGCGTAAAGTTTCGTGATTATTTCGATTATTCCGAACAGATTAGAAAAATTCCGCCTCATCGGGCATTAGCGCTCTTTCGGGGTCGAACCGAAGATGTGGTGCGCATCAGCTTAAAATTACCAGAGGAAGTAGAAGCATCATGGAGCCTGGCGCTAGGCGCGCAAGAAGGGTGTATTGCGACGCATTTTGGTTGGTCGAATCAAAGCCGGCCTGGTGATGAGTTTATTGCGAATGTCGTTCGCCTGACGTGGCGCGGCAAGCTCTCCATGTCCATAGAGACGCAACTATTCTCTGAGTTGAGAGCAACCGCGGAAGCTGAAGCTATTCGAGTGTTCGCACGCAACCTACGAGACCTGCTGTTGGCGGCGCCGGCTGGCACGAAGCATACCATGGGCCTTGATCCAGGTATTCGCACCGGGGTGAAGGTTGCCGTGGTTGACGGTACGGGGAAACTATTAGATACCGCGACTATCTATCCTTTCGCCCCTAAGAACGATACCAAGGGTAGTCTTGCGACGCTCTCGGCACTGGCCAAAAAGCATGACGTTTCTCTTGTTGCGATTGGCAACGGCACAGCCTCACGGGAAACCGATAGCTTAATGAGCACCTTAAAGAAGGAGATGCCAGGGTTGGGTTTACATTCGATTATCGTTTCAGAGGCTGGTGCGTCTGTATATAGCGCTTCAGCATTGGCCGCAAAGGAGTTCCCCGAACTCGACGTGAGTTTGCGGGGTGCGGTTTCCATCGCCCGGCGTTTGCAAGACCCACTGGCAGAACTCGTGAAGATCGAGCCAAAGTCGATAGGCGTTGGTCAATATCAACATGATGCCAACCCACTCAAGCTAGACCGGGCGCTTGATGCGATAGTGGAAGATTGTGTGAATAGCGTCGGTGTTGATGTGAATACCGCGTCAGCGCCCCTGCTTGCACGGATTTCTGGATTAAGCTCCTCGTTAGCAGAAAACCTGGTCGCTTTGCGTAATGAGCGCGGGGCCTATCGTTCAAGACAAGAACTGTTGGACGTTCCTAGACTGGGGCCTAAGGCGTTTGAACAAGCTGCAGGTTTCTTGCGTATTCGTGGCGGTGAAAACCCCCTGGATGCCTCTGCAGTTCACCCGGAGGCCTACCCGGTAGCAGAAAAAATGCTGAGCGACTTAAACGAGTCCATCAAAGCTGTGATGCAAAAACCACAGTTGCTCAAAGCGGTCATTGCCCAAAATTATGTTGACGCCAAGTTTGGTTTGCCGACGATCCAAGATATCCTTGCTGAGCTTGAAAAGCCTGGGCGGGATCCGAGGCCAGAGTTCAAAACGGCAAAGTTCAGTGACGCCGTGAATAAGATGACGGACCTAACACCAGAGATGATGTTGGAAGGCGTTGTGACTAACGTGACAAATTTTGGGGCATTTGTTGACGTTGGAGTCCATCAGGATGGATTGGTCCACATTTCAGCACTGGCGAATCGATTCATCAAAGATCCTCACGAAGTGGTTAAGGCAGGTGACATTGTTAAAGTGAAGGTGATGGAGGTTGATGTCGATAGAAAGCGAATCGGCCTAAGTATGCGGTTGGATAATCCGGTCGAAGAAGGCGTCGCACCCCGCAAGAAGGAAAAGACAGGACAAGTTAAAGCGAGTAATAAACCAGATGGTGCCAAGCGGGGGCGTTCAAGTAAAGACCGAGAGCCTGCCCCTGCAAACGCTATGGCGGAGGCCTTCGCAAACGCGCGAAAGAAGTAGGGTTGGAACATTCATGTCGTTAACGAATGACAGATCTGTTGTTGTGAATAATGTTGTGAAAAAGTTGTGAAAAATGTTGACCGTTTTAACCTGATCAAACTCCCGTCATCAGCGTTTGACCGGTCTACGGGGGTGGCATGCTGTTGCTAGTGTCGGTTTGATCATTGGATCCTGACTTCGTTATCGGGAGAATCATTGATACTGTGGTCCCTACGTCGATCACTGAGGAAATTGTGCAATATCCGCCACTTTCCTGGCAAAATTTATCCACCATCGCGAGTCCTAAACCGGTGCCCTGATCTGGGCCTTTCGTTGTGTAAAAGGGTTCCAACACCCTTGTTAATGAAGCATTAGTGATTCCACAACCTTCGTCAGTGACCGAAATACGAAGGACCTTGGTTGACGACCCCGAGATCTTAGCGCTTGACGAGTTTTCAACGACCGCTGTGACAGTGATTGTGCCTGCTTTCATTGATTCTGCGGCGTTGTTGATCAGGTTCAGCAAGCAGTTTTTGAACCAGACGAAGTCTATGTTTACCCTGGCTTCATCGTTAAAATCATCGAACGCCAAAAGAATATTGGACGATTTTTTTAATCGGCGCGCTAATTTTTCACCCTCGTCAATAATAGTTTTAGCAGGCATTTCAGTGGGTGCGGTGGGGCGTTCTCGACTGAAAGACAAAAGTCGGTTGACTAAATCAACGGCGTCAACGGCCGCAGACTCGATATCTTCGATCAGTTCTTCTGCGTCGGTGTCTTTAACGCCGGGAGAATCCTGGAGGAACCGTATATTCCCAGCGATGATATTAAGCATATTGTTAAGGTCGTGGGCCACGCCGCCGGTTAATTGACCAATTCTTGCAAGTTGCTGCTCCCTGTTGATCTGGGCTTCTTGATGACGCAACTGTGTAATATCCTGACCAAATATCACAAAACCATCCACCTCCTTTAGGATGTTCAGTCTGACTTTAGCGCTGATTAAAACCAATTTGGTGCCACCGACGGCATCTATCAGGGGTATTTCCACGTTTTGAAGCTCTTTGGTCTGCAACAACTCTGTAAACACAGCCAGGTTTTTATCCTGAGCATCAGCTTTAACAAAATCTCTCAGGATGTTTTTGCCAATAATTTCTGTCGAAGGAAAGCCCAGTAATTTCCCGGCGGCCTCATTGCAGTTTTCCACGGTGCCATTAATTCTGATCATAATGATGGGGATGTTTGCGACAGAAAGAGCCTTCATGTACTCCTCTTCGATGATTGATCTTGCTGCACCCAGTTTCCGGACCTGGGAACCGAAAATTAAAAACACCAGACCTAATACGAAAGGCGCGAGATCAATAATAAAAAGAAGTGGAAATGTCTTATGAGCGAGCCAAATATCGTCGGGGGTCCCGGGTTCATTGATGCCGTAAATGACCCATATTAAAGCCGCGCTCGGAAACACAAGGCCAATCAGAGAGCCTGCCAGCAAAAATTTAAACCAAGTCTTCATCAGTGTTTATTAACTCGAAATAGAAAATCACTTTACGCCTAGTATAGATAAATACGGCGTTACCACCTAAAGCGGTGTCAGATATAGCGTTTTATGATGTAAAAAAGGCTTTTTGGGCGAGTTCACGGGGTTCTTTTGTGCTTAGCGCCAACATCTAGGGCCAGAATGTTGGTGTAGAAGGGCAAGTAATCAGGTCATGTCAAAGATGCAGGTTCTCTTGCGGGGTGTCGATGAAAAGCACATTAAGGCTTTGTTTTAGCCACCTTGCTTTAGCCACCTTGTTTTAGCCACTTTGTCTTAACCACTTTGGCTAACGCTGCTGGTCGGTCAAATGCTGCCACAAGTCCCGATAATCATAGTCAGTTTGCAGTGCCAGGTTTAGGGTGTTGTAAGACGAGAAGTCGCTAACAACATGGGTAAGTTGCACGATGCCCTTGTCAGTAAGGTCGACGTCTCTCAGGTGATCTACCTGAGCGTCCGTAACATCCGCCGGGTTGCTGTTAACCTGCAAAGCATAGTCCAGAATAGCTCCTAGCCGTTCGCCTTTCGCTGCCTTAGTGCCTGACGCCAGTAATGATTGGATATAGTCTTCTGACGTACCCATGCCGTGGTTGAGGATCGTGCAGAATGCGGCAGTGCAATATGAGCATCCGTTCGCCTGGGAAACAAGGATGCCAACGTGTTGAATCTCTTCCATCAAAAGTTCGCCAGCTTCCCACAGTACTTTGGTGGCGCCGAGTTTGGCTGTGAAAAATTCCGGAAAGTTGAGTTCTACATAAAAATGATTCGGTACCTTTCCTTCCATTTCTGTGACCCATTCGAATATACCCTGAATAGCCGGGTCATCTATTTTTTCTGGTTTGGCGATACGTACTCTGGCCACGTTCTGCTCCCTGCGATGGTCGTCATATTAAGCTGCGATTAATTAAAGTGCTTGCGTACCTCAAGCTGCCATTGCCGGCCGCGATTATAGGTGCCTTCGTAGGACTGAAAGGCAGTACCGTAAACACCTGTTACCAAAAACTCTTCGTTGGTCAGGTTTCGGCCTGAAAGTACAACCGTCCAGTCTTCCTGCCGGTTTGACCAGCGAACGCTAGCGTCAAACAGGTCATAGCTGTCTGTCTCGAGTAACGTGGTGTTGTAGGCGTCGTTAAAGGTTTCTGAACGGTAGCTCCAGTCCGCTCTGAACGTCAAAATACCCAGATCGCTTAACGAAATTTCTTTTGATACGCCAAGACTAACGGTGGTTTCCGGGACACGTTCAAAATCGAAGTTTTTGCCGATCAGAGTAATACTGGTATCGATATCATCATAACCGGCATCAAGCAGAGCAAGGCTTGCCTCAAAAAACCAGCCGTTACCGGGTGAGGCCATTAATTCCAGTTCAAGTCCGTTAATCGTCGCAGCGCCTATGTTCTGGGTGACGGGTGCTACGCTGTTAAAGACTTGAACCTGTAAGTCCTCGTAATCTGTTTGGAAGATAGCACCATTGAGGCGTACCTTGTTGTCCATAAAACTGGTTTTGAAGCCAAACTCCAGCACCTCAACAAATTCGGGCTCGTAGGTTGGGATAAGGTCGATATCCGGCGTACCGGGTGGGGCAGTAAACCCAGCAACCACGGGAGGGAAAACTCGCTGCGTAAAGCCACCCGACTTGAAGCCTTCTGAATAGCTCAAGTACAACATGGCGTCGTCGGTGGCATTAAAGGATAGGTTCACCATTGGGGTGAACTCGTCTATGTCGATTTGCTTTTCAACAAAGGGCAGGATTCTTTCACCGGCCTGCAAAAAAGGCGCGTCCAGCGGGGCAAGCGGATTGCCCGGGGGCACTACTTGGCTGATGCCGGCAAAATAGTTAGTGAAAATGATCTGGTCAGGCCGGAAAGACTTTTGTTCGTCCGTATATCTGCCGCCAACACTGAGGTGCAGCCTATCGGTAAGGTCGTAGGTTAACTGGGCGAACGCGGCCCACGCTTCGTTGTCGAATGCACCACCCGAACGAAAGTTAGAAACCGTGAAATCCAGGATGTTTTCATTGCTGCCGTCTTCGCTGAAGTAGTAAAGACCAACAATCCAGTTTAGGCGATCATGGCTACCCAAAAGTTGTAGTTCCTGGCTGAATTGGTCCTGCTGAAGGTCGTCATAAAACTGCGATATCCTGTGTGGCGAATGATCGCCATCCCGAGCGAACTCAGAGTCGAGTTCCCGCCAGGCGGTGATCGACTTCAGGGTCAAGGCATCATTAACGTTGTAGTTCAAGGTCACAGATGTGCCGAAGACATCAGTCTCAGAGAAGGCTGGGGCAGTGCCTTCGTTACTGCCATCGGCGCCGATAAAGCGATCGTCATAACAGTTGGCGATAGATGGGTTTGATGTAATCCCGTTACCTAGCGCATTAGTCGCGGCGCAGGGCACGCCCGGAGCGACGGCTGCGAACGTGACGTTATGGATAAATGCCATTGGGGGGGGCGGTGCCAAGACAACGCCAATGAGTTGGCTAAGGTCAGTAAAGTCTATGCCGATCAGTTCCATGGCCGGACCATTTTCGCGATCCCGGGTCATATCAAAGGCGATGTCAGCAGAGAATTTGTCGTTAGGCTGCCAGGCGAATGTCCACCGGGCTGTGAGGGTGTCGTCGTCGCCAAGATCGATGCCGTCTGTTCTTTTTACATAGCCATCCTGTTCCAAAGACGCCAGGGATAGGCGAGTTGCAAACGTATCGCTGATGGGTACATGAATGACGCCCTTCACCCTGAGCAGGCTATCAGTACCCGCAGAAACCGAGAGTTCGCCCTCTAGTTCGCCGCCGGGTTCTGGCTTAATAGTATTGATTGATATGGCGCCGCCAATCGTGTTTCGGCCAAACAGCGTGCCTTGGGGCCCCCTTAATACTTCCAAGCGGTCTACATCTACAATATCCAGGATAGCGCCGACTGATCTAGCGACGTAAACCCCGTCAACATACAGGCCAACGCCGGGTTCTGTCGTTGGCAAGAATTCTTTCTGGCCAACACCTCGTAGGTAAATGGCGGCTGAATTGGAAGCTCCGCCAAAGCTCGGGTTATTTTCCAAAGTTAATCCGGGCACAAAACGGGCGATTTCATCCAGTCGCGTTACGCCGCGATAGTCCAGCGTTTCTTTGGTGTAGGCTGAAACCGCGAGAGGAGCGTCCTGCAGGCCTTCTTCTCTTCGGCGGGCAGTCACGACAAGCTCTTCCATAAGCTGTGAGGCCTGGTCCTGTCTATCAGCGTTTTCGGCCTGTGATGGCAACGACAGCAGTCCGGTGCCCAAAAGCGCCGCGATTTTTAAGGTCATAAATCCAGTGTGTTTCATAGTTTCTTCCCGTATTTTATTGCGGTTCGTGGATCGCGCTGGTTAGCCAATGACAGGTACGCCTTTCATGGCGGCTTCAATGACATCGTCCGATAGGTCCAGATCAACCATCTCGCCCGACATATATTTATCGTAAGAAGCCAGGTCCAGGTGACCATGGCCGCATAGGGCTGTGAGAATCGTCTTTTCTTCTCCGGTTTCTTTGCACAACAGAGCTTCGCGGATAGCGGCGGCAATAGCGTGGGTTGGCTCAGGTGCAGGAACAATGCCCTCGCTTTGGGCGAACTGTAGGGCGCCCGCGAAACACTCTGTCTGGGGTATGGCGATTGCTTCAACCAGACCTAGTTCGTAAATATGAGAGACCAGCGGTGCCATTCCGTGATATCGAAGGCCTCCTGCATGTATGGGTTCTGGAATAAACGAAGCACCCAGCGTGTGCATCTTCATTAACGGGGTTAGCCCGGCTGTGTCTCCAAAGTCATAACGGTACTGCCCTTTGGTAAGGGTAGGGCACGCCGTTGGTTCGACACAGCGAATGATCGGATTCATCTTACCTTTGAGCTTCTCGCGAAGAAACGGGAAGGCAAGGCCTCCAAAATTTGAACCACCGCCGGTACAACCAACGAGCACGTCGGGAACCTCGCCAACCTTGGCAAGTTGCAGCAGCGCTTCCTCGCCAATAATCGTCTGGTGAAGTAGCACATGATTAAGCACGCTGCCGAGCGCGTAGCGTGTCTTGGGGTCCTCAATAGCCTGACTTACCGCTTCAGATATTGCGATGCCCAATGACCCAGGATGATCAGGATCCTGCGCTAGCAGCGAACGTCCGAACTCAGTGACGTCAGAAGGGCTAGGGTGAACTTTACCGCCCCAGATTTCCATCATCGTGCGTCTATGTGGTTTGGCTCGATACGAGGCAGCCACCTGCCAAATTTCGGATTCAAGACCAAACTGGGCGCAGGCGAACGCCAAAGAGCTTCCCCACTGACCTGCGCCGGTTTCTGTCGTTAGCTTGGTAATACCTTCCTGGGCGTTATACCAGACCTGTGGAACCGCTGTATTGGGTTTATGGGATCCTGCGGGTGAAACACCTTCGTACTTGTAATAGATTTTTGCGGGTGTATCCAGGAGCTTTTCCAGACGATGTGCACGGAATAGGGGGCTGGGTCTCCAAAGTCGATAGACATCCAGAACCTCTCCTGGGATATCAATGTAACGTTCCTGGGACATTTCCTGGGCTATTAACGCCTTTGGAAAAAGCGCGCTAAAATCTTCAGCGGTTGCAGGCTCGTGAGTACCGGGGTGAAGCGGTGGAGGGGGAGGCTCTGGCAAGTCTGCCACAATGTTGTACCACTGCGTTGGCATCTCTGTTTCATCTAGCAGGATTTTGGTCAACTCAGTCATAGCGGTGTTCCTGTTGTCGGCGGCTAGGCAGCCTAAAAAACGCATCATGATATGTATTAGTGCCTTAAAAATCTATTGGCAATATCATGGCGGCCGATACGGCTAGTCGAGTATTTAGGACATTTTAGGAAATTTGTTCAGGATAGGGCTTCAGGGCATTGTTCCAGGGCCTGTTCCAGGGCCTGTTTCAGGGCAATGGTTTTGTCATTCTCCTTGCTACTGGCTGTGGTTTATTGGATCTTGTCTTCAAATCCCGCAGTTGTCGCTCTTAGTGGCTGAAATTACCAAGTTGGCTCTCGGCGCTGTAGGTCGGGAGCTTGTTAATTCACATTGGTTTTTTGCTGACCACATGAATATCCTAGAGGAGGGAGATGCCCATTAATTTATGTAGGAGTCAATCGTGGCAACACTACTGTCATATATAAAGGTAAAAGCAGGTCAAGAAACCGCGTACGAAGATATGCAAGCAGTGCTCTACCAGGATACCTGGTCAACTGAACCCGGATGCCGTAGATATGAGTTCTTTCGCGGTCCGGTGCGCGGTGAGTATTATGCGCTGCTGTCGTTTGACGATTTTCAAGCTTTTTTGATTCATCAAAGTAGTGACCACCACGAAGACTTTGGTGAGAAGTTCGGCGAAATCATTGAAGACCACTGGGTCAAGTGGGTGGATCCTATGGATAGGGGGTCTGAGGGACTCGTGCCCTCTAATCCTCAAGAACCTCAAATAGATGCAACGCCGTTAATGATAGCAAACAGCCAAGCGATGCCGATTGAGGTGCCTGATTGGTGGCGCGAGCAACGGACTTAGTCTTTGCATTGGCTGACGGTCTGTAACGGCGAGAGACTGTTCATCGGCTTGTGCCTGATGTTTTCTTGAAGCGTGCTTTGCTCGCTTTTCGATCTTTAGTTGTTGTAACGAAGTGAGCTGCTCATATGCGATAAACGACGTCCATCTATTCTCGCTCTGAGGAACAGGAACAGGAACAGGAACAGGAACAGTGAAAAGCTTGAAAGATGTTGCATCAAAAGACCCCGTTCACGGTAATCCCAGTGAACGTTGTTAGCCAAAGATGGGCGCATTTTTAAAGCGTTGTCATTAATCCTTCGATTTGGTCGGGATGACATCTGGTCGAGCCGGCGCGAAGTCGGGCGGACCTGCCACCCCTTCCCGTCATTTCGACCGTAGCGAAGCGAATTGGAGAAATCTCATGCTAGCGAGGATGTCTTTTGATGCATAAGTCGGTGCCCGACCCAGCTAACGGTACCTCTGCCCTACTAGTGTTGCTTGCTGATGCCTGCGGTTCGTCGCTGATTAGGCGGGGTTGGCGTATTCAAAAAAGTGAAAAACAGATGGACCAAAATCAGGAAAGCAATATCTTCAGTAGATGTCATCAGGCGGCTTAGGCCCAAACCTGCAAAAAAGACCCCGACGCAGTTTATAAACTTCCAGCGCAACGTGACGAAGTGGATGCCTGCAAACAGCAGATTACTCACTATTGTCGCGAAGGTCATATCAATAGACCCCGCGAGTTGACTCGGTAAGATCAATCGAAAAGCCAGTTCCTCTGCGGTAGAAATAAATAACAGGTAAGCGAGCCAAGCACTTTCAACATGTTTGATTTTATGGCCCTTAAAGACGAGAAAAAGGACACAGAAAAGCAGCAGGGCAGACAGGGCCGCAAGGTAATAAAAGGCCGCTGATAACAGAGAGGCTGAACTCCACCCAATCGCCGTCTGGGCAACGGGTAACAAGAGACAGCCCAGTGCAATAAAACCCATGGTTAAGCCATGGCGAAAAAAGACTTGGCGAAACGTAGCAACAAAACTGCCCTTGGCCGATCTGGTTCTTTGCAAGCGTCTTTCTAACGGAGTGTTTCTTGCGGTGTTTTGGGTCATATATTTACTTAAACCAAAGGCCCCTTTTTGATAAGAGAAATTATTTATGAACGCTCAATTAAATTTCGATGCTGTAAACATGTACGACGCTGATGAGCTCATTGGCTTCTTGCTGCAACTCGATGAACCTAATTTGGAGCCTGATTTAGGTAAACACCATATCTAGGATCAAACAACTGAAGAGTTAGTCGCCTTTTTCAGTAGAGCTCTAACGTCGGGGCTTGTTGGTGGATGGGTCCATATGGCTATTAATAGGTATCGACGTTAGACAGCTAACACGTCGTGCATGATGTCACTTTGCTGCACCGCGAACAGCCTGTTTTATTTCGTTTGTCACGCCAATTTATCGCAATAACTATCACCCCGTGAGAATTTGAAAATATAAAAACTAGTTCTAAATTAGTCCGGCTTTTTGTCTTAATATCCGCGCGGGAAAGCTAAAAAAAAGAGATATAAATATAGCGGATGCGCTAATCATAACGACCGTAAGGGCGCTCTTGTGAAGCGCTAGGCTGGTCACCCATGTATAAATTGAGGATAGGAATGATAACAGGGCTTTTCGATCGAAAGTTTGATTATCGAGTCAGTGCGGTTGCCTGCTTGTTTATGAAAGAGTGGTGCATTATAAATAGCATTGGTTGACCGGTACCAGACTTTGTGTTTTTTGGCTGACCTGGCGATGGTCGATTAGCCAACATAATGTTCTGTCGGCGCTAAATGATTGGGCGTTTAGTGGTTGCTTATTCGCTAACCAAAATCGAACTAATCTTGTGTAGGCTCTGCCGTAATGTTCAAGTGCCTCCCCGCAGATAACGAGCCATGTTTGTTTGGAGGGTTGATTTGTATTCGGATAAGCTTGTAGCGTAGGGGAATAGATAATATGTGGAAAGAAAATAATTAGTTCAGACGTACTATGGTGTTCGTGGGTCATGATTTGGGTTAATATCAAAGAGATTCTAAATCGACCACCTCGAAAGAGCGTCGGGGCTGCCATAGCGTGAATAAAAAGTGACGGGTTATGGCTGAGTTAGAAACAATGCCTGAGTTAGAAGCAATGCCTGAGTTAGAGGAAAATCGCAATGGAGGTCCCCGCACTTCTTTGTAACAATTATTTTTTTAACAACTATTTTTGCAACAACTATCTGCGAAAGATAGCGGTGCTTTTTACAGCTGTAATTTTCTGGTGTCCCAATCTATATGCTGTTCAGGGCGAAAACGGTTGGCGAAATGCCTTTGAAATAGTTGCTGGAGGCACTTATCTTGCTGATGCCGACGCCGACAAGATGGGCCTTCTTTATACAACCGGTATTGACGCTCGAAAGGTCTTTGCTGGCAGTAAAAGTAATATCGCTACTGTTAATCTTCAGCTCGACATGTGGTGCACGGACAACCAAACACGCAGGCCAGGTTTTTTTGAAAAGGATCACGATTGTGATCCAGTAGTAAGAAACGCCTTCGTTAACTTTCACGCTAGCGGTGATGGCAAACTAAATATTTTATTGGGCCATACTGAGCTACCCTTTGGCCTTGAAGTGCCTGTTTCTACTAGCAAAAGCCTGCGAACGCTGTTAACCCCAAAAGATCTGGCGATGAAACTCGACTGGGGTGTTGGTATTAATGGTACTTTAGGGAAGTTCGATTATTCAGCATTGCTCTCGCGGGGGAGTGGGATCGAATATAGACACAATAAAGATCCATGGTCGTTCACCGCTAGGGTCGGTCACTCAATCAACCGTCAGAGGTTTTTACCGGAGCCTGGTTTAGGGTTATCCATCTTTCGAGGTAACGTACTTTTGACCAATGGTAACATCTCCGAACGGGAACGAATTGCGCTGGACGGTGTGAGATACTTTAAACGCTTTGGGGTAGTGTCACAATTCTCTTTTGGGGATACGGACGATAGAGAGACCTGGAATGGTCTCGTAGAGCTAAATTGGAGCAACTCAATTGAGTCTGCGGTGGGTTATATCCAGTATAAGAGCTACAATCAGGAGTTCTTGGACGGCTGGAAGCGAGAGAAGAGTGGGTCTATAGGGGCGCGTTTCGGACAGATTGCTGGGTTTACCTGGGCAGTCCAGTATACGAGAGAGTTCAGTTCATTTAAGAGCAATGGGGACCAAGACGTTCTTGGGTTTCAGTTAAAATACCGCTGGGAATAGTTTGGAGATGACATGAAATATGATGATGGAAGGACGCATGGTCATAAAACACCTCTTTTACGTCGAGGGATTTTGTGGATGCTTAGCCTACTTTTGCTACAACTATCAGCCGCGAAAGCTTATGCCATTGCGTATTGTGCAATACGTGAACCAGTTTCTGTTATCCAAGAGTTTTTCCCTACCTACACTTCATATCGAACGCTGGAAGGTCTGATTGATGAAAATGTGCGACAAGAGATTGTAGAAGTTTTGCCGGAGTCTCACTTTCAGGAATTCGGTATCCACAGTCTCTACGTAGTCTACCGGGAAGAAACGCTTATTGGGTTTGTTCATGCCAGAACGGAAAAGGGGCGCTTTGGCCTCGACGAAATTATTTGGATTTTGGGCTCGGATATGAGGCTCAAAACATTCAAGTTCCAAAAAAATAGAAGCGGCGCCATTCCGCAGAGTATGCTGGTTCGCCTGACAAACATGCTGGCAGGCTTGGATCTGATTAGAGTGACAAACGTACTGCGGACCGAGCCCAACTTAAATCAGCGTGATAGAGTTATCATCAGTTCTGCTGTTAAAGCCTTGTTTGTTACAAAAGCGATTTGGCCTCAAACTCAGAGTCCTTTGACCCAAAGTTCAGAGCTCTCAGGAAGCGCACTAAGTAGCGTGCTTTAAGAATAGTATCCGCGGGCCCTAGCGCAATAATATGAATTCAATACGGACATACTTCATTTTTGTTTTGGTGCTTTCGGTTTTGGGAGGAACGGGTCTTTCGTTGGTCGCAAAATTGGCAGCTGACCGATTAGAAGACACTCAGTCGGTCGTAATACAAGCCACTGCAGCTGAAACTTCTTTCGCTGCAATTAAAATTCAGCTGGACGCTCTCATCACGGTGTCAGATCTTGTGTTTGGTAGTGATGTCAGTTACCTGGCAGGCCCCCAGCGCGTTCAGATTACGGCGCTTGAAGACTCGCTTGAAACGTTTCGCGTCAATGATCAAAAACAATTTGATTATGCGGAAATGCAATCAATTGTAGATGAACTAAGTGGAATGCGGCTTCTTTTAAGTAAAAAAGTTAAGGATAAAAATGCAGACCTGTTGGTCCTTTACGAAGAATGCGTCGCGACGCTGATTAGCAGTTATGAAAGTTCTTCCAGCGCGTTAAAGCGTCAAAGCGCTTTAACTGGGGCTGAGTTTGAGAAGGTCAAAAAAAGTAACAGCGCAATAGCGTTAAGCAGTAGCATACTTTTTTTCCTGGGAGCAGTATTAATATTTATTTACGTCGTGAGGCGCATCTCAACGCCCATAACAACACTTGCTACGATAGAAACCGCGGAAGATATTGATTCGAGTAAGTTAATGCAGGATCAGAGAATACCTGTCGAGGTCAAGGCGCTTACACAGCATCTTCTTAAATTACTGGGAAATCTTGAGGAGACAGTTTCTGAACGTACTCAGTCACTAAAGCTACGAACCGAACAGCTAGAGTCTCAAGCGATAGTCTTAAGAGCAGCGAAGGACGCTGCGGAGAAGGCCGATAGTGCTAAAAGCGTATTCTTGGCGAATATGAGTCATGAGATAAGAACCCCGTTGAATGCCGTCATCGGAATATCTGATCTACTCGTTGAGCAGGATCTTGACCAAGAGCAAATTGAGCTTGTGCGTGCGATTGGTAGTTCAGGGCACCATCTTTTGGACATGATTAGCGATATACTGGATTTCTCTAAAATAGAGCACGGTGAAATCATACAAAAGGTAGCCGAGGTAGATCTGCGCAGGCATATTGCTGAATGTGTCACGCTTTCTAGTTCGGCGGTTAAGCATTCCACCGCCCATATAGAACTCGATATCCCGGAATCAATTCCGCCATTAATCACCGTAGATCCTGTCTGCCTAAAGCAAATATTAGTCAATTTACTTAGCAACGCATTGAAATTTACTCATGATGGATCGATAACCTTACGATGCAGGGTAAAAACGTCAGATAACCTAGAGAGCATTAGCATCTCTATCGAGGACGAGGGAATTGGTATCAAGGAAGAGCATTGCAAGATGATCTTCGATCCTTTTGAACAAGTTGATTCATCACTAACAAGAGGGTTCGAAGGCACGGGGCTAGGACTCTGTATTTCTAAACGTGTTAGCGAAGCGATGGATGGATCCCTTACAGTCGTTAGTGAATTTGGCGTCGGTTCAACTTTTACACTAGAGTTTCCGTTTGAGCGGTCTGGCTTGATCCAGGGAGATGCTCCGGCAGAAGGCCGGACCCCAACTTCATTAAAGGTGTTAATCGTCGACGACAATGACGTAAATGTCACCCTTCTAAAGCATGTGCTGGAAACGAAAGGCTTTTCTCCCGACGTTGCCGTTAATGGCAAAGACGCCGTCGATCAAGTCAGTGTTAAGGGTTTTGACATCGTGTTAATGGATCTGCAAATGCCCGTGATGGACGGCTATGAGGCGATAAGGCTCATCAGAGAAAATGCAGAAATCACCCAACCTCGGATTGTCGTCGTGACAGCCTACATTGCTGAGGAAAATAGAGAAATGGCTAGAGCGGCTGGGGCCAATGGATTTATCAGTAAACCAATCGATCAAGACGAACTATTCCACGCTATGTACGGCTAACCACGAGCGTCGTTTGTACCGGAAGTTGAACGTTTTCGGCCAACAGTCTTCGAACGTCGGAGAGGGGATGCTTTTAGCCACTTTCAGAGATCCGACTCCAGTGCTTATTCTGCCCACGGAGGGACTGCGCGCCAGGTCGCGAATGGCTCCGCTTATAAACCTCGCGAGCAGCAGCAGTTCGCCCAGCGGTGGTACCTAATCTGGACATCAATGTATATTGATTCCTGATTTGCCGACGCCAGTTAGGCAGAGTTGAATTGGATATGCCCTCTTTGTTTACTCGTACTGCTGCGGACTGACTCCCTGGTGATCGCTTCCTCTTCAACGTTGCCGTTATTTTCTTCAGGCGACATCCTATGGCGAACTTCATTCAAGTCCCGCAGGTTAGTCGTTTTCCCATCCTGACTAATCCCACTATTGTAGTGACCCCGGCGACTAGTAACCCCGCTACCAGCGACCTCGCAGGGCAACAGTACGACTATTCTGACAGAGAGAGGTGTTGGTGCCCTATATCACTGACGAGATGGGATGGTGCGAACCCGCTAAGGCCCTATTGGTGTCCGATGTGTGATAATTTAAATCACATAATGCTGCAGGAAATAAAGGCATATACATGCCTCACAAAATGCAACGATAATAGGTTCGGCTAAAATTAAACATAAGATGTCGAAAGTACCGAAAATTATCGCCAATTACGTAAACAAGTTATCGTTGATCCAAGATGAATAAAGTACCAATATTAATAGTCGATGACACCCCCGAAAACCTTTTGGTTTTAAAACTTACCTTTAGGGTCCTCGACATCGAATGCCACCAATGCTTAAGTGCAATGGAAGCTGTGGACTTATGCGAAAGCATCGAATTTGCGTTTATTGTCCTTGATGTTCACATGCCCAAGGTCAACGGTATTGAGGCGGCAAGGAAAATAAGGCAAACAGCGAAAAACAAGCACACCCCCATATTGTTTTTAACGGCCGACGTTTATGCAACCGATCTTATTGATGAGGGATACGATTGCGGCGCAGTCGACTTTTTGTTCAAGCCATTTAATACAAAGCAACTCCGAGCTAAGGCGAAGACGTTTATTGATCTGTTTGAAAAACGAATTGAGTCGATGGAAGCTAAAAGAGTCATAGAGGAACAAACAGCTTTCCTTGTGAGTAACGAAAAGCATCAAGCTATCATGAGACTTGCGGCAGGGCTTTCACATAACCTCAACAATCGATTAACTGTCGTTAAGGGTAACGTTGATTATTTTTCAGCTGAACTTGGTTACGAGCCGGACTGGCTTGTTGATACTAAAGACTCTCTTGACGAATGCGTAAAAATTGTTGATGCCTTGCAAGGATACGCGGGCTATGACGATGAGTTTAAAACCGAGCGAGGTAGTCTTAAATCGGTTTTTGAAAACATTCAACGTTTATTGGGCACTGCAATTACTAGCGAAGAAAGCTCATTAGTCTTTGAGTCTTATGGCAGTAGCGCTCTGTTTGAAGTCCCCTTTACCTTGATTACTGAAATTGTCTTGCCTATGGTTATTAATGCACTGCAGTCAGTAACCGCTGATCCAACACCGGTATTGTTGAAAAGCTCATTGACGGAACAAGAATTGCTAATCGAGGTGTCAGACCTTGGCATCGGCATGGACGAAGAAACACAGTCTCATATTTTTGAACCGTTCTATTCTTCTCGGGAGTTATATGAGAGCAAGGGGTTAGGGTTGTCTCGGGTTAAAGGCCTGGTAGATTTTGTTGGCGGCAGGATTGAGGTCAAAAGTAACAAGCCAAAGGGAACGAGTTTTGTGGTGAGCCTGCCAATCAATAAGTTAGAGCAACTGAGTCGAGACGAGCAGGGCGGTTGGGTATCTGGCTAGGGGTGTGATGGCGCCTGACAGGCGCTTACTGTGATTGTTTAACTCGCGATCGCAGTTTGGATGGCGCTGGTCGCTGCTCGCTGCTCACAGGGAGACGAAACAAGTCGTACCGTCTAAGTCGTACCGTCTAAGTCGTACCGTC